>Ga0163151_10000852_pt1 | contig 53259 bp, 61 predicted proteins | sample OliLakLV19MP5IB2_FD_145596 | JGI IMG/M metagenome (GOLD analysis project Ga0163151, IMG submission 145596) | Freshwater microbial mat bacterial communities from Lake Vanda, McMurdo Dry Valleys, Antarctica - Oligotrophic Lake LV.19.MP5.IB-2 | ecosystem: Environmental > Aquatic > Freshwater >...
CTTATAAAGAGACTGAAAAAATTAACTATAATTTGTATCAAAAAAATAAAAAATGGAAAGTAAATCAAGATAATCGTTCAAGTGATGAAAAACTTAAAATATTAGAAGTTGCAAAAGCGGTATTAAAAGGAAAACCCTTAAAAGTATATTCAAGCTGGCTATATGGCATGTATGAATCAAATAGTGTTTCTGATCGCCAAGCTCTGAAGAGGGCGAAGGATATTATTTTAAAGGATAAAATTGCCATTCCAGTTCCTCGTTCGCAAGTAAGGTAAAAATGTCACAAATAGAGTTCCAGTATGTAGCGAGGGCAACCCCCTCGCTATTATTAGTTTAACTATTAAATGACATGAATCAAGATATAGAACTCCTCACCTTAAAAGAACACATAGAACTTGCAGACTTGTGTCTAGTAAGTTGCTTGGTCGCATCTGGGTTTCCCGTTCTTGCCTTTAATAAAGACCCAAAAGAATATCCAAAGATAGGAATGATTTTTAAAAAGACCACAAAACTAGAAGAGACAATAAGCCGTTTCTGGGCTGGTTCACTTCTCATTGAGCCAAAATTATATTGGCAAACTATTAGAGAATTGAAAAGCAGAATGCGAACAAGTAAATAAATTAAAAATAATAATAAATGAAATTATATGAATGAAAATAAAAATATAAAGAAAATAAGAAAAGCATCACTGGCATCTGAAGACAAAGTTGCAGAAACGATTTATGATTCAAAACTAGAACAAACACAGTTTGCAGTTTATAGGAATGGTGAAATTGAATTTTTTGACAAAGTAAAACAAGGTAAAGAAGAGATTTTTCCCCTTGACGCTAAGAGCGATATTGTAAGCAAGAGAGTAGTGTTACTACCTTCTAAACCGCTTGAATATAATAGTGATGAAGAACTTATAAATGAGATACAAAGTTTTATACATAAATATTTGGACATATCTTCGGACTATGAGCGGATCGCCTCGTATTATGTACTTTTTAGCTGGCTATATGACCGCTTTAATGAGTTGCCTTATTTAAGGGCTATTGGAGACTTTGGAAGCGGTAAGAGCAGGTTTTTACAGACAATTGGCTCAATATGCTACAGACCTATATTTACTGGCGGAGCAACCACCACAGCCCCAATTTTCCGCATACTAAACGAGATAAGAGGCACTCTGATACTGGATGAAGCGGATCTAAAGATGAGCGATATGACCACAGATATTATAAAGATACTCAATATGGGTTATCAAAAAGGCGGTTCAGTTTTACGAATGGGAGGCAAGGACATGGAGGACTTAAAAGCTTTTGATGTGTTCTCTCCGAAAGTAATAGCAACAAGAGAAACTTTTAATGATAAAGCCCTTGAGAGTCGTTTCCTTGTAGAAGAAATGGGGCGTGGAAAGCTCCGCAGTGGAATACCTCTACGATTGAGTAATGAGTTTTACGATGAAGCTCTTGAGCTACGAAATAAACTCCTTATGTGGCGTTTTAGAAACTATAGAAAAGAATTAGTTTTTGATGATGTGGATATTGAAGGAGTTCATCCTAGATTGAAACAAATAGTGATTCCACTGATGACGATTATTGAATCAAAAGAAATGAAGCAGTCACTCAAGGACTTTGTTCAGAGATATAACGTTGAACTTACGGCAGATAGAGGACTGACCAGAGAATCAGATATATTATTTGCAATATTAAAATTCGAGTATGATACCAATAAAAAAGAAATTACTGTTGGAGAAATAGCTGAATATGTAAATCAAGATGTCTTTGATTTTGAAGGTAAATTAACTCCTAGAAAAATTGGTTGGTATCTTCGCTCAAAAATGCAACTGAAACCCTATAAAACAAGAAGGGGTTTTGTGCTTGAGTTAGTGCGGAATAGAGAGAGATTAGACTTCTGGAAAGAAAGGTATGGCATTACTGATACAGACATAAAAGGTGAAGATGTGAATGATGTGAACATTGTGAACGATACAGAAGAGACAACTATTACAACAGCTCAAGAATTAGGATTTAGTGATAAAAGAAGTTTCTAATACTATGGAAACAAAAGAGATAAAAGAGATAAAAAAATACGACCCAGAAGAATATAAAAAAAATGCCCTTTCTGTTATAACTTTTCCTGATACCAAAGATTCTCTTCTGAAAGAACTAGTCCAAGATATTATTCCTAAATATATTGATACTGAAAGTAAAGAAAAAGAAGATGTTCAAAAAAGGTTTACTGAGAAATCAATACTTCTTCTTAGGATATTTGAAAATGAAAGTCATGTTGGATTAATGGAATCATTCACAGATAAATACCAAATGACCGTGCGAGAAATGAGTAAAACTATGATTAGTGAATTTAACTGTTCTAACGAAGCAGAAAAGGCACTTGTGGGGCTAATAGTGAATGCATATATGCGAGTATTAGATAACTCAAGAAGACTCGATAATGAACTTGAAGGTAGAAATATTACCCATGAGAGAAATGTATATATTGCAAACCTTAGCAAACAAATAGACAGAGCCAATAGACAATTTATATCTGCCCTTCTAACACTTAAACAACTCAAAGCTCCTACTATTGAAATGAATATAAAAGCGAATACTGCCTTCGTGTCGAATCATCAGCAAATTAATGTAAACAAGCCGAATGAAAACAATGAAGTCAAATGATTTAGGAAAAAAATTCTTAGTTGAAGAATGCCAAAAGGTATCAATTTCTACTTTTTTAAAATCTACAAAAGAAAAGTTGAAAAATGAATTACTGAGGATCGAGGCAGAAATACAGGGTAATCATATTGAACTTACCACTTCCAAGACAGGCTTCGGTGGTATTCGATACTGGTTTAAATGTCTGAATTGCTCTAGACGAGTAGGAACTCTATTTATGCACCCCATAAGCCAGAAAATAGGCTGTAGAGGCTGTTTAGAGCTTGAATACAGAAAGATAAGATATAAGGGAATGGTGGAAAACTCGTTTAATTAAAGTATAAAAAATGGTATAATGAACACAGGAAATTCAAAACAAAATAATGCCGAATTTAAGTATGAACCACTTAGTAATAGCTATATTTTTAGTGATGAAACCTTAAAATCTTTAAATGAACTTGGTGATGTATTGAGAAATATCCATAATCGTTTAATTTCTGAAGGGTATACTATTTCAAATGGAGAGATTAAAAAAATTGATATTATAAAATATTAAAAGATGAATAAACTAGAGCAAAAATTATTAACAGATATAGCAAGCGGTAAATACCGTGACTTTTATCTAGTCTACGATCGTAAAAGTACAGATGAGCCTGAAAGCCAAAAGAACTCTTTAAAATATCAGAAAGCTGAAAATGTGAGGTTTGCTTTTAGAGAAAAACTCCAGATAGCCCCTATTACAATTAAAGGTTTTTGCTTTGATGGAATAATTTCAGAAAAGCATTCTGGCTTTAAAGAAGATTCAGAAATAACTTTTAGTGAAGATGGTCAGGTTCAGTATCGCATTGACCGACCAAAGTTTTTTCAATTAGTAAATTTCTCTAGTAAAAAGTATTTTAAAGGTATCGTAGTGTTATGTTGGGATAGGATTAGTCGCAACAAAGGAGACGACACAATCGTACGAAAATTAATGAAACAAGGAATTGATGTACGTTTTACTTATGCAAACTATGACAAAACAAGTGCAGGTGAACTTCACATGGATATTGATGGAATGTTTGCTGAACACCATGCTAGGGTAACTAGTGAGAAAGTATCAATCAATACTCGCAATCAACGAGATAAGGGCGTTTGTACATACAAAGCTCCCGTTGGATACCTCAATCAAGGGATAATGGAAAACAAACCCTTAGATCCGATACGAGCACCTATCATTAAGCAGATGTTTGAACTTTGTGCGACTGGAGAATGGAGCTTGAATGATATTGCTAAGTGGGCTAACGAACAAGGGTTCACAATGCCTCCTATGAAGCGTAGAAGAACTGAAGACGAAATGCTTGCTGAAGAAACCGACGAAGATGTCGAGATTGAAGCAATTTGCAGACCAGTTACATATACAGGAGTTCATAAAATTCTTACTAGCCGTTTTTATACAGGAAGGATACTTGGTAATGATGGAAAATGTAATGTATTAAGTACAAGCCACGAAGCACTAGTTTCAGATGAGCTTTTTGAAGAAGTACAAATAGCTTTAAGAAAAAAGAAAATAAGTGTTCATTATGTAGAGCGACTAGACCATCCATACAGAGGACTCGTACGTTGTGAAGATTGTGAACGTGCTTATACACCATATCCAAAGAAAGGAATAATGTACTACGGCTCACGTTGCAGAGCTAATTGCCCAAATGACAACAAAAATTTTAATGCCAACTTTCTAGAAAGTAAAATTGGTGAGTTTATGTCTAATCTTTCATTTACCGAGGATGAACTTATTGAAATGGATGCACGTACGAAAACTGACATAGCTGTATTTGAACACAAGCGAATAAGTGTCATTGAACAGAATGACCGAAGAAAGAAAAAGATTCGTGAGGATATTTCTTATCTGCGGAATAATAAACTTAATCTTTTAAGAAGTGGTGCATATTCTCCAGAGGAATATATGAAAGAGGAGGAAACACTTAATAGTGAATTAACTGTATTGCAAGATGCAGAGCAAGTATCTGATATAGCAATGCACGAAGTTATAAAAGAAATAGTAAAACTTTCCGAACTCTTAAAGATCGCTTATTTATATTACGATAAAGCAACTTCCAACGAAAAAGAACAAATAATTAAAATTATCTTTTCAGAACTGTCACTTTCTGGAAATACGTTGAAATATAAATGTAAAAATGGATTCCAAGTTCTTGAAAGTAGGTTTTTTTCTAAGTGTGACCCCACAGAGAATCGAACTCTGATTATCGGATTGAAAACCCGGTGTCCTAACCGTTAGACGATGGGGCCATTAATAACTCGAATATAATACCATTTTTAATCTAAATTGCAAAAACCATAGATTAATGTTAGTTTCCGAGTAGATGTAAATTGTTTCCTTTTTTAATTAACCGAGGTGCAACGCATGGAAAAAGCAGTAGCTAAACAAGGCTGCATTGTCTTCCTCTGCGGGGGAGAGATGAAGGACTATACTGAAACAGTCGCCTTCGTAGAAGCTCTGAGACAAGTTTGTGAAATTCGTAGGATCTTTGCCTGTGATATTCACAACCCTCAAAAAGTCATTGATGTCGTATTGGGCCTGAGCCTCATCAGACCAGAGACTGATCCTCCCCGGGAAATGCAACGGCCGAAAGTTTACTGGATTCGTGCATCATGAGGCATCATCAGCCGCTAAAGAAGAGCCACTCTTCTTTAGCGGCTTTTCTCTTTATATTTTAGTTTTTAAAAACCTATTCTAATTTGTCTTCACCCTCACTTTCTAGTAATTTCTCTAGCATAGCGATTTCACTAGTGCAATCATCTATTCTAAATTGAAGCACAACTCTGACAGATTCTTCATTTTTTAGTTCTGTTATGTCTTTCTTTGCTTTGTTTAATTTTTCTAATCTTTCTTTTAGAGATAACAATTTTACAAGGAATTTTTTTATCTCCATTTGATTCTATAACTCCAGAATCATATCCTTCTGATGACGCAACAATACGCTCGGCGTATGTTTTTACTTCTTTAGCTGCTGCGTTGAAAACACTAGGGCTAAAAGCTCCTTTTTGCTCTTTTATTATTTTTTCTTGTAGTTTTTCAGTATCGATTTGCCAAGTTTCTACGAGTTCATTTAAAATTGCAAATTGGTAAACCATCTTTCGATCAGGCGTCATTTTATTTCTTACAAACTCGCTAGCTTCTCCTAAATCCTTTTTATATTTTACCAATTTTTTTAAGTTCGTGCCCGATAACGGATGTTTGATTTTCTCTAGATACATTAAAAATAAAATGCTCTACAGGTACTTCGTAATTTCTTATATTTGAATTAGAACTAGGGGATTCATTGCGATTCATAATTTTATTTCGTATGTATAGCTAAATAAATATCTTCCAGTGCTCGTACAGCGTCGCCGGCGGCGATGTTGTTCTGGTGGTATAGGACATCAGTGCAGTCTCCAGCCGCCCATATACCAGGAACTGAAGTTTTTTGAGTTTTAGGATCTATTTTCACTCTACCTATCGCATCAAGCTCTAGTATGCTTTTTGCAAAATCAGTATTTGGAATTTGGCCTATTTCTACAAAAACTCCTGTAACATTTAATGTTTTTTGCTCACTCGTTTGTACATCTTTGTACACCAAGCCTTCCACAAATTTTTCTCCTTTTACTTCTACAGTTTCTACATTTTTAATGGCAGTCATTTTAGGGTTGCTTAAAACTTTTTCTACAGTTACTTCATCTGCTCGAAATACATCGCTTCGATTCATTAGGGTGACAGATTTGCAGTAGGCGAGTAACTGAGCCGCTGATTCAAAGCCTGCATTTCCTCCACCGATGACTACTACATCTTGCCCAGAGAATAATGGACCATCACAAGATGCACAGTAGGTGAGGCCTTTGTGTTCCAATCTATCGGCACCCGTAGCTTGTAGCTTTCTTCGTCCACTGCCGCTAGCTATCAATATAGTTTTTGATTCAAGCGCTTCACTCGCATCGGTAGTAACAATAAAATTATTTTCTTTTTGGGTCTCGCCCGTAGGACTATGGCCGAGGGCAATGTTTGTAACTTTTCGTCCTTCTTTTATTTGTAGATCTTCTCCAGCATTTGCCAGGGCATGTTTTTTGAAATTCTCCGCCAATTCTGCTCCGGATATGGATTCCGTGCCGATCCAGTTGTAGATTTTTTCGGATACGACAGATTGACCACCCCATTCAGGCGCGATCAAAAGAGTCTTCATTTTTTTTCGGGCAGCGTACACAGCAGCGGCTACTCCAGCAGGTCCACCGCCTATAATGATCAAATCATAAGTCATATATGAGTATTATAGCACACGAGTCAATAGCTCTATTTCTTCCTTCGGAGAAATGCTGGAACAGCGCTCCAGTCGTCACCATCGTCATCTATGATATCTTCTATTTCCGTCTTTTTTTCTGGTCTTTTATTAACAGCAAAAACATCAGTGGCTGTATTTGTACTTTGGATAGAATTATGTATTTCTTTTTTTACAATAACTGGGCTTTCGTCTTTTACAAGAGTTTGAGGAGTTTCACCAGGAGCTGCTGAAAATAGGCTTTTTCTAGGCATATCTGCAGGGAAGCTAGTAGCAATGACGGTGACTTTGAGTTCTCCTTTTTTTAGATTTTCGTCTCGGATCGTACCAAAAATAACTTTTGCATCTTTGTCGATTGATTCAGTGATTATTTTTGCAGCTTCTTGTATTTCTTGGATGGTCAAGTCTTCACCACCAGAGATAGCGAAAAGAACTCCTTTAGCTCCATGAATAGAGACTTCAAGTAGGGGAGAATTTATCGCCGCGATAGCAGCATTTTCTGCACGCTTTTCACCTGAAGCGAGGCCTATACCCATGAGCGCTGAACCAGCGTCGGACATGACTGCTTTGATGTCGGCAAAGTCCACGTTGATAACTCCAGGAGTGGTAATAAGGTCAGAAATACCTTCTACGGCTTGGCGCAGGACATTGTCACAACTAGCGAAAGCGTCCTTGAAATTCGTATTTTTATCAGCAAGTTGGAGTAATTTATCATTTGGAATGACGATAATAGCATCTACTTCTTTTGCCAATTCTTCGATTCCTTTCTCGGCCAATTTCATACGGTGATTGCCTTCAAAGAAGAATGGTTTAGTAGTCACTGCTACAGTCAGTATGCCTTGCTCTTTGGCGGCGCGAGCGACGATAGGTGCTGCACCTGTGCCAGTGCCTCCACCCATTCCGCAGGCGATGAAAATCATGTCTGCTCCTTTGATCACATCTTGAATTTCTGCTTTGGTTTCTTCAGCTGCTTTTCTTCCGATGTCTGGATTCATTCCAGCGCCGAGACCCTTGGTGAGATTTTTTCCGATATGAATTTTCTTTTCTGCTAGTGAGTGATGTAAATCTTGAGTATCAGTGTTCATACTGATAAAGGTCACACCTTTGACTTTGGAGTTGATCATGTGGTTCACTGCATTTTTTCCAGAACCTCCGATTCCGATAACCATGATTCGAGCGAAGCTTTCTATCTCTTGATTGATTTTTGGCATATGAAAACATATTATCACTCGAGAGAAAAAAAGCAAATTTTGTGTTTTTCACCAGATTGCAGGGTAACATCTATAGGCCCTTTGTCTAGGGCATAAGCTGTTTGATGCTTGTTTTTATTACATTTTTTAAGTCTTTGAATAAATTACTTATAGAGCTATCACTATCGCCGTCATTGTCTTTGGGTATCGAGAGTAGACCCACTGCAGTAAACCACGCAGAATCACGAAGTTTGGTTTTTGTGTTGTTGAAAATCTCGGTAGTGCCGATCCCCGAGGGAAGCTTGAGAGCTGATTTAGATGCTTCTTCGAGTCCTTTGATATTTGCTCCTCCGCCGACAAATACTACACCAGCAGGGAGAAGACCGTTTCTTTTTATTTTCTTAAAATGATTATCAAGTAGTTCAAAAATATCTGACAGTCGAGCCTCGATAATTTCATTCAATTTTTTATTTGAAGTAGTTTCGTCGATGACTCCTTGCTTCAATCTCTCTGCTGTTTCAAGAGGAATTTTTAATCCAAGTGCTATGTCGTTTGTGATATCTGAAGATCCGATCGAAAAAGTCTGCACTGAAACCAATAATCCATTTTCAAACACGGCGAGTGAAGTGGTCTGATCGCCGATTGAGGCGAGAGCAACTCCTACGATTTTTTGTCTTTCTGTGAGCACAAGGTTTGAGAGTGCGATAGGCGAGGGAATCACATCTACTGTTTTTACTCCTGCTTCTTCTATGACTTCTAAAAGGTCTTCTAAATGCTGGATTGAATAAGTTACAAATAGGGCTTTGGCTTCAAGCTTGGTGCCGTGCATGCCCTCGAGTCGTCCTAGTACGTCTTTTCCATCTAGACGAAAAGATACAGGTGAAACCTGGATAATTTTCCTATTACTTATGTTTAAATTTTCTTCACAGTCTTCGAGTACCTTCGTCACGTCGAGACTTGTCACCTCGCCATCAGCCTTGGAGATGACAACCATACCAGAGCTTAGATTGCTCCGCAGAGTCGTACCACTGATGGCTACAAATGCTCGTTTGATTTTTATACCGGAAGATTTTTCGGCCATATCAAGTGCAACCTTTAGGGAACTGACTGCATTTGCCGAGTTCACCACGTATCCATGACGCACACCACGAGTTTCACTTTCCCCCACGCCAATAATCTTAGGATTTTTTTCTCCCTTGGAGAACTCGCCCACCACGACTCTGGTCGTCTTTGAGCCAATGTCTATTGCTGTCGATATATTTCTGACCATATTTTTTTTCTGCTTTATCCATTATACTCCCATGTGTCATTCCTTTCAAATGAAGCATTCCGTGGATAACTAAAAATATGAGCCAATCATTGTATTTTCTCTCCAATTCCTTTGCTTCTTTTTCGATTACGCTTTTGCATAAAACCAATTCTCCTTCACCTTTGCGCAAAGCAAAAGACAAGACGTTTGTCGGCTTGTCTTTTTTTCGATATTTTTTATTTATTTCGTGAGATACGGAAGCGGCGACAAATGCCACAGACAGAGAATATTTTTTTCCTAAAATATCCGATTTGATATTTTCTATTTTCTCTCCGAAACGCATACTATCTGGTCTTGGTGACCATTTTGCCGAGCTTTTTTAGATGCTCTACTTCTTTGCGGCGAGCCATTCTCTTTAACGTACTCTTTTTTACTTTAAGTTTAGACTCTTTACGCTCGTTGTATCGGTTGCCTTTTACCCTGCGGATGATTCCAGACTCTTGGATCTTGCGGGAAAAACGACGTAAAACGCTCGAATTATTTTCGTTTGGATTTTTCTTTATTTCTATAATCGCTTTTGCCATATCAAGAGATTAACATATAAATGATTTTTAGCAAGCTTTTAATCAGCCTATAATGTATTGGCTAAATTGACTCAAATTGACTTTTGCCTAGAAAAAGATAATATTTAATATAATATGATACAAAAACAGGGTGCGGACTATATAACACAAGAAAAAAGAAAAGCTCTGGAAGAGGAGCTAGCAGATTTACGAGGACCGAAGAGAAAAGAAATTTTAGACACTTTGCAATACGCAAAGTCTCTTGGTGATTTATCCGAAAATGCAGAGTATCATCAAGCTCGCGAGGATCAAGGTAAACTCGAATCACGCATCACCAAAGTGGAGCAGATATTACAATCTTCAGAAACCGTAAATCATGAACTTGGAGACAAAGTAGAAGTAGGTTCAAGTGTTGTTGTCCAGAAAGAAGGTAGTAAGGAAAATATATCTTATGTAGTTGTCGGATCAGAAGAGGCCAATATGGCCGAGGGTAAGATTTCTAATAGATCTCCGATCGGAGTGGCTTTGTATGGCAAGAAGAAAGGTGAAGAAGTTTCTATCAATACTCCAAGAGGTGTAGTGAATTATAAAATAATTAGTGTTTCGTAGTACTGGATAATTAATCTTTATTAACTTTATAACTTTTTACTTTATAACTTAACCATGTCTTCAATTGATGAAATTCGGGACGCAAGAATAGCCAAACTTGAAATTCTAAAAAAGAAGGGTGTGAATCCGTACCCAGCTCTCTCTAAGCGAGAGCTATCTTTAAAAGAAGCAATAGAGAGCTTTGAGAGCTTGGAAAAAAATGGAGATGTGAAATGGATATCTGGCCGCATCATGTCTATCCGTGGTCAGGGCGCGATCGTCTTTGTAACTTTAAATGACGGCACGAGTACTTTTCAAGGACTTTTAAAAAAAGATGTACTTGGCGAAGAAAAACTAGGATTTTTTACTGAGGTTGTCGACATCGGGGACTTTGTGGAAATTCAAGGTAAATTTTTTACGACTAAAAGGGGAGAGAAAACTCTCGAATCCACAGACTGGCGTATGCTTTCAAAAAGCTTGCGACCGCTTCCAGAAAAATGGCACGGGTTGGTAGATATAGAGGAAAGATTTCGAAAGCGCTACCTCGATATATTGATGAATCCGGAAATAAAAGAAATTTTTGAAAAGAAAGCTAAGTTTTGGGATGCCACACGAAATTTTTTGAAGAAAGAAAATTTTCTAGAAGTGGAGACGCCGACCCTTGAGGTCACGACTGGTGGAGCAGAAGCTAGACCTTTCAAAACTCACCACAATGATTTTGATATCGATGTATTTATGAGGATCTCGATCGGGGAGCTCTGGCAAAAGCGGCTGTTAGCGGCTGGATTTGAAAGAGTGTTTGAAATTGGCCGAGCATATAGAAACGAAGGTTCGAGTCCTGAACACACTCAAGAATTTACCAATTTAGAATTTTATGCTGGGTACATGGATTATAAGCAGGGTATGGATTTTACCGAGCGCATGATCAAAGAAATCGTGCAAGAAACTTTTGATACACTTTCTTTTGAAATTCATGGAAATAAAATTGATCTTTCTGGTAAGTGGGACCGGATAGCATATGTCGATACGATAAAAAATATGTTGAAGATTGATGTACTTTCTGCTACTGAAGGTGAAATGATGCAAAAACTAAATGAGCTCGGTGTAAAATATGAAGGTACAAATAAAGAACGCTTGACTGATTCGCTTTGGAAATATTGCCGAAAGCAAATAGTGGGTCCGGCCTGGCTCATCGATGTACCGAAATTAGTTTCCCCACTTTCTAAAGCCAAACCAGAAAATCCGCTATTGACCGAAAGAGTTCAGCTTATTTTAGCTGGCGCAGAATGCACCAATGGATTCTCGGAATTAAATGATCCGATAGATCAATACGATAGATTTGAACTTCAAAGAAAATTGATCGAGGGCGGGGACGAAGAAGCTATGATGCCAGATGATGAATTTGTAGAAATGCTCGAACACGGTATGCCCCCGGCTTTTGGTTTTGGTTTTGGCGAAAGATTTTTCGCTTTTCTAGTAAACAAACCTCTTCGCGAAATTCAAATGTTCCCGCTCATGAAGCCGAAAGTTAATGATTAAAAATTTCCCCCTACACCAGGTGTAGGGGGAAGGTAAAAAATTTTCTAGAATAAAAGAAGCCCGGACCACAAGGTCCAGGCTTTACGCTGGGGGATTCCCCAAAACATGGTGCAGAAATCTCAAGGTTTAAAAGATTACCCTCTTTCTTTCAAATAACCTAGAGAGACTATTTAGTCATTGGAGGCTTGACTATTCTTGACCATGGTACAAATTAGTACAACGATACCATAGATTGGTTTTTTGTCAATTTTTGCGTAATGGCTCACTAGCTTGATAGCTCATAATTAAACATCAGTGAACTAGCTCTGTTGTGTAGTGTATCGATTAGCTTTTAGTATAGCATTTTTTTCTTTCATCAATTCTTGATGCAGGAATTTTGGATTCAATTTTTCATGTTCAATTCTCAATTTTTCTTTCACTTCATTTTTAACATGCTCATTTCCAAGTAACCGGTTAAATGGAGTGATTCCTTTCTTCTCATATACTTTTCTTTGTTTACCATTCGACAAGGTTTTGATACCGACACACAACCGCTGAGGTACGAAGTGATTGTGATACTCACAAATTTTCCCGTACATTTTTTGAATTTTGGGAAGTAATTTAATTTCTCCTAAGCGATCATAGCCAAACCAACGTCTAGCAACATGACCATTTCTTTGTTCAATGTAACCATTGTCATTTTTGTGGTAACTACGACTGCGGGAAACAGCGATATTGTTTTCTTCGCACCAATTTAAAACAATTTGATTAAGAAACTCTTTGCCACAGTCGGGATGAACATGAAGTAACTGTTGTGGCAGCCTAGAACGAACATATTCTAGGCTGTCTTTAGTGCTTTCCATGCCTTTGTTCCACTGCATTGTGTACTCAAACCAACCCGAAGAAACGTCAACGTAACCAAGGCTAAACATGAAATCACCGGCTAAGCTTCCTCCACAATGAGCTACCGTGTCAATCTGACCCACTCCCGGTTCCACCTCATACCAAGAGCCTTCAAAAAGCGGAATCTTGTCCTTGATGGCTGATGGAGTAGTTGAAGAGATACCTCGGTTTTTGGTGTTGCATTTCCAACCAGTCACTCGTCGTTTGACAGTTGCTTCTTTCATTGCCAGCAGCTTGCCGGTAACCTCATCACTGTATTTCCAGCACTTGTCTCTTTGTTAGATACAAACAGTTTCCGCAATCGCTCCAAAAAGCAATTCTCCACAACACCAATTCATGTCCTCCCAGATTTCCTTTAAAGCTTCATCTACATCCTTGGTGTAGTAGACTTTTCGACCACGCTTGGGTTTAATCTTGTAAACCGATTGCATTTGCTTTCGTTTAGAGCATCTCATGATCGACTCCCGCCACATACCTGTTTGTCTGGCTAAAGAATCAAGGATTTTACCCTTTTCTCGTTTGTTAGCTTTGAGATACCGGCCAAGCTCAATGCCAAACAATTCCTCTTTTGTTTTCATTGTCATATACCGATTACACTAACAGGAATTATGAGCTATACGACAATCCTTCACTGATGTTTTTTGTGAGCTATTAGGAGTGTAGGTGTACTGGACGTGGAACTGGTATAATAGAATTATGGGTTACAGGAAAACATCATTAGCTGGTGGTGAGTTTTATCACCTTTACAATAGAGGCAATAGTCGGCAGAAAATATTTTTTGATAATGAAGACTACGAGCGTTTTATGAAGCTACTTTATATTTGTAATTCTATTAAACAAATAAATTTTCGTGACGATATTCTTGAAAAGAAAATTGATGCATGGGATTTTGATCGGGAACAAACAATAGTATCAATAGGAGCATGGGTTTTGATGCCCAATCATTTTCATATTTATATTATTAGCCCCGAAGACGGTCTTCGGGGAGAAAATAAAATTACAGTTTTTATGCGTAAAGTTTGTACAGCTTACTCCAAATACATCAATACTAAGTACAATCGCACCGGTTCTTTATTTGAAGGTAGATTTAAATCGGTCCATATAAATGAAAATATGCAAGCTAAGTATCTTTTTTCGTATATACATTTAAACCCTGTGAAATTGTTCCAAAAGGATTGGAGAGAAAATGGTATAAAAGACAAGAGGAAGGCAATTGCTTTTCTTGCTAAATTTAGATGGAGTAGTTACCTAGATTATTTGATAGGTAATAGGTTGGAAGGTAAATTATTGGATCAAAACATTTTTCCTAATTATTTTTCTACCATAAAAGATTTTCAAAAAGAGATTTTTGAGTGGATTACACTTTCCCCTAAGACCGTCTTCGGGGAAGGGAAAAAACTACCTAAATAATTAGTAAAGCCCCGATTGCGGAGCAATTCGGGGCTTTTGGTGTTTGCGAAAGGAGAGTTTCCTTTCTGCCTCCTCCCGTCGTTGATGAAAATTGCGACGAGAGGAGGCTGATGGTTGTGATCACGTGTGGAAGCAAACCCACATACCCATCGCGAGAATTGAAACCCCGACATACCGGAATAGCCGAGGGTGTGCGTGCTGCTGTTGTTCAATCCAGGTCAACGTCGTGACTTGATGACCATGGATTTTGAGGTGGGCGGTTTGATTCACAAAGAACTCTCCGAGGCCGGCGAGTATTCCTCCGGTTATGGCAGTGACAATCTGTCCCGTTGAAAGGAATGCCGTAATGGAGATTGCCAGTACGATTAACCACGTAGCCGCCTTCATGTGATCTGGGATTTCCTCCCAGACAATAGTCCACCATGGGACCTTACTCATACGAATGCAGTACAGATCGAGAACGTCCAGATCTGAGACATTGCCACCGTGGATACGCACCCGTCTTCCTCTACCTACTGAAATATCCTGCACTTTTTTATCCAGTAGAAAGGACAGCTTGTCGTTTCCGATGTTCGATGTTTTTTCGGCTATCATTTTTTTCCTTTTCTCTGGGATTTCCCAGTGTTTGTACGCTTATTGAACATTACCACACATTTTTTTGTTTGTCAAATAACTACATTTTTTAGTTATCCACATCTTTTGGTCTTTGAGCTTGAAGTAATTTTGTATAGTGGTGTATAATATATATCAAGTGGGAAAAAGTGGGAAATCCCAAAAATTAAGAATAATGTAATTTTCTAAAATAAAATGCTAATCGGCGAATACATACACACCATCGATGAAAAAAATAGAGTTTCCATGCCGGTGAAGTTTCGCAAAGAACTTGGCAAGAAAATTATCATTACTCCTGGACTTGGGCAATGCTTGTTTATTTTCACAATTAAAGAATGGGAAAAAGTTTCGAAAAAACTTTCTGATTCAGATAACGATTTATCTTTCTTGAAAGCTGATCAGCGGAGTTTTAACAGATACATGTTTGGACGGGCGGCAGAAGTAGAGATAGATTCCATCGGCAGGATGCTGATTCCAGAATTTTTACAGCAAGGCATCAGGCTTCGTGACAAAGCGGCGATCATAGGAGTGAAAGACAGAGTGGAAGTTTGGAATGAGAAAGCGTGGTCGGAGCAGAAGGAAAAAGTGGAGAAGGAAGCTGAAGCATTGGCAGAGAAGCTCGGTAAAGATTAATTCTGCAATGATGAAAAGCATTCACAAGACAGTTCTTTTAAATGAAGCTATACAAGGATTGAATTTAGAAATAAATTTATCTGACCACCAGGTGATAGTAGACGGTACCTTTGGTGGAGGTGGGCATAGCCTTGAGATCTGCAGGCGTTATAAAGGAGTAAAAATAATTGCCATCGACCAAGATGCTGGTGCACACGAGAACAAAGCAGATAAATTTGCCGGACTTGATTGTGATATGACATTTGTCAATGAGAATTTTAAAAACATCGATCAAGTTTTGAAAGATCTCGAGATAAGTGAAGTAGACGGAGTACTTCTTGATCTAGGTCTGTCATCGGACCAGTTGGAAAATTCTGGGCGAGGGTTTTCTTTTTTAAAAGATGAGCCGCTACTGATGACCATGAAGGACAAAGGAGACAATCTGCCTTCCCTAGAAGACTTGACGGCAAGTGATATCGTCAATACTTGGAGTGAAGAGAATCTTGCAACAATAATTTTTGGCTACGGCGAAGAAAAATTTAGCAAGAAGATTGCTCGGGCTATAGCAGATGCTCGCGAGCAAAAAAAGATCGAGACTACGTTTGATCTAGTACGAGTGATAGAAGGCGCAGTGCCAGGGGTGTATAAGAGGGGACGACTTCATTTTGCTACCCGCACTTTTCAGGCCATACGAATAGCGGTAAATGATGAATTGGGGGTACTAACTACTGGGCTACAAAAAGGTTTCGAAGTTTTGAAGGCAGATGGAAGAATGGCAGTGATCAGTTTTCATAGTCTAGAGGATAGAATAGTTAAAAAATTTTTTAAAGCAAAAGCAGATGCGAAGGAAGCCATTTTAATAAATAAAAAAGTAATTTTAGCAAGTAGTGAGGAGATTAAAAACAATAGTAGGGCTAGAAGTGCAAAACTTAGAATTTTATCGAAAATCAAATGAGACAAGCAACCTTAAAATTAAAAGAATACGCTAGTAACATAAATGTCATCAACAAAAATGCTGAGAAGTTTATGTTGCGAGTGATGTTTTTAACATTTCTCGCACTTATTGCCTGGTATGTGCTACTTTTGGGTAATATAGTTTTTAACATCATAGAGCGCAAGACTGCAGAAGCGAGCGTGCGAGCGCTCTCGAGTGAAGTGAGCGACTTGGAGCTCGAGTATCTATCAATTTCAAACAATATTGATCTCAATCTTTCATATTCGATGGGGTTCAAAGAAATAAGCGCGAAATTTGCTACTCGTAAGTCACTTGACGCTCTTGGTTCAAATACTATAGACGGACCGGTTGGAAGTATAAAATTTACTAAAAATGAAATCTAGTTTTATTTTTAGGACTCGAATTATACTTTTCTTTATTTTAGTATTTAGCTTGGTTCTGATATCTAAGCTTTTTTTAGTTCAGGTAGTACACAGTGAGTTTTATTCAGAAAAAGCCAAGCATCAATACGCTACACCTTCGGGAGATGTGTATGAACGAGGGACTATTTATTTTTCTAGGCGTGATGGCGAGCTGGTCTCCGCGGCTACACAGATTTCTGGATATAAACTAGCCATAAATCCTAGTAAAATCGTGGACAAAGAGTCGACTTATATTAAGCTATCAAAAGTAGTAAAGCTTGATCATGACTCATTTATATCTAAGGCTTTAAAAGAGAACGACCCGTACGAAGAAATTTTAAATCATCTGACCAAAGTGCAAGCTGACGCAATATCCGCTTTAAAAATTCCTGGAATTAGTATTTTCAAAGAAAAGTGGCGTTTTTACCCGGGTGAAATTCTGGCTTCCCATGTGCTCGGCCTCGTGGGTTATAAAGGCACAGAACTTGGTGGACGTTATGGACTTGAGAGAGAATATGATGTAGAGCTATCACGTAGTGCAAACAATCCTTACGTAAATTTTTTTGCTGAGGTTTTTTCAAATGTAAATAAAACTTTATTTCGTGACGAAGTACGCGAAGGGGACATAGTGACCACCATCGAGCCACAAGTGCAAGGATTTTTAGAAAAAAAGTTGGCAGATGTGAGAACAAAATATAAAGTGGATTCTATCGGTGGGATCATCATGAATCCAAAAGATGGTTCGATCTATGCTATGGCAAGTGCACCTGGTTTTAATCCAAATGATTTTTCTAAAGTTGAAAACCCTACTGTGTTTTCCAATCCACTAGTAGAAAATGTTTTAGAATTTGGATCAGTGGTCAAACCTTTGGTTATGGCCGGAGCCTTGAACGCCGGTGTTCTCACTGCTAATACTACTTACACTGATAAAGGTTCGGTGATTGTCGAGAAAAAAGAAATTTTTAACTTCGATAAAAAAGCGCGTGGCGCAAATGTAACCATGCAGGAAGTTTTGAATCAGTCTCTAAACACAGGAATGGTTTTTGTAGAACAAAAACTCGGTCGGCAAAAGCTCAAGGATTATTTACTCTCCTTTGGTATCAAAGATAAAACAGGAATTGATCTACCAAATGAAACGAGTGGACTAGTGTCGAATCTAAATAGTCCGAGAGAGCTCGAGTACGCAAACGCTGCCTTTGGACAAGGAATAGCCATGACACCGATCGCGATGGTGCGTGCACTTGCGGCACTTGGCAATGGTGGAAACCTCGTCGTGCCTCATATGGTAAGTAAAATAAAATATAGCGACGGCACTTCAAAAAAAATGGAATACCCTACGACGCCGACAAAGATTACAAAACAAACAAGTGAGGAGGTAACTCGCATGTTGGTGAATGTCATGGATCACTCACTAAAGGAGGGTACTGCCAAGATGGAGCATTTTTCAGTAGCGATAAAGACTGGTACGGCCCAAGTTGCCAATAATACCTCGGGAGGTTACTATGAAGATAGAAATAACCATTCTTTCTTTGGTTATTTTCCAGCTTATAGTGCAGATTTTATAGTTTTTCTTTATGCGATAAATCCTAAAGGTGTGGAGTATTCTGCCGTCACTTGGGCGGATCCATTTATAGATATCACAAAATTTTTATTAAATTATTACGAAGTTCCTCCAGACCGATAATCATGAGAACAATCGTCAGAAAAATTTTAATTGAAGTGTTGCAGGCCGAGTCCAAGCTCGTGCTTTTGAAATATAAACCAAAGATAATCGCTATAACGGGTTCTGTAGGTAAAACTTCTACAAAAGATGCAATTTATGCAGTGCTGTCTCAAGTTTCTTATGTTCGTAAAAGTGAAAAAAGTTATAATAGTGAACTCGGGCTTCCGCTCACTATTTTAGGTGTACCAAATGGCTGGAACGATCCATATTTATGGATGAAAGATATTGCCAAAGGTTTGTGGCTGATTATCGCTCCACATAAATATCCCAAGTGGCTAGTGCTTGAAGTGGGTGTGGGCAAACCTGGTGACATGAAGCGCACTGCCTCATGGCTAGAGACCGATGCAGTGGTTATCACCACTATCGGCGAGACACCAGCGCACATAGAATTTTTTGATTCTCGTAAACACTTGGCGGAAGAAAAAAGCGGGCTAATAAAAACTTTAAAGAAAGATGGGTTGCTCATTTTAAACAGAGACGATGAGACAGTATTTGAGATGGGAGCTAAAGCAAAACAGCCGAAAAATCGTACCGTGACTTATGGATTGAGCCCCGAAGCAAATATTATTGGTTCTAGTGATGCGATCTCATACGATGCAGATGGTAAACCAGTAGGAATAGTTTTTCGGATAGATATTGAAGGAAAAAGTTTGCCTGTAATTATCGATGGTGTGTTTGGTAAAAATCATCTTTTTGCAGCTATGGCCACACTCGCTATTTCATATGGTTTAAAATTTAATATATTAGATGCGATTAATGCTTTGAAAAGATACGAAGTTCCGCCTGGACGCATGCGAATACTCCAAGGAATAGAGGATACTTTGATTATAGATGATACTTATAATTCTTCGCCATACGCCTCAGAATCCGCGCTTAAAACTTTAGGTGAAGTGAAATGTTCCACCGCCAAGGCGAGGCAAGCTGGTAGAAAGATAGCTATCTTGGGTGACATGCTGGAACTAGGTAAGCATACTGTAGAAGCACATAAAAATATCGGACAGATTGTAAAAGAAACTGCAGATGTTTTGATTATTGTCGGACATAGAGCGGAAGCTATCAAAGAAGGTGCACTAGAAGCAGGAATGAATAATAAAAACATTTTTAAATTTTTAGATGCACACGAAGCAGGGGATTTTATAAAAACTTTTGTTAAAAGTGGAGACATAATTTTAATTAAAGGATCGCAAGGAATGCGCATGGAACGCACAGTGGAAGCTATTCTTTTAGATCAAAAAAATAAAACAAATTTACTGGTACGGCAGGACAAAGAGTGGCTTTTGAAGAAATAAAACATCTATTTACAACAAGTTTATTTTGTGATATAATAGTAAAAGAGTCAGGCAGTTGTTCGACAAAAAAATTTTTTCTTTTAACCCTTTCTAAAAAGAGGTCATGCGCATGAATAGAGTGTTTTTTTTCGTACTTGTCTTTGTCTCTGCGGTGGTGGAGGCGCAGACAAAAAAGTTCGACTGGTCGTCGACTTTGGCGGCCAAAAGTCTTGGGCTCGATTTCATTTCACCGAGTGATGTAATGAACATCACTCCAGACATGAAATACACGGCCAGTCAACTTGAAGAACTGGCAAAGAGCATCCCATCGTCAAGGATTGACGTTTGGTGGCTCAAAAACGCCAATTACATTTTGATGCCGTTGCCTCCGGAGCCCATGTCCTTGTCAGATGTACGGGGGGTCCGACAAGACTCTACGCACGGAGAGAAAACTTCTTCTGGATGGCTAGCCATCAAGAAAGAAGCTATACCGAAGTCTCTCGGTCATCCGTGGAGAGAACAAGTCAAACTCCTCTCCAGTAACGAGAGAGTGCCAAATTCAGCGGAGCTTGTCTGGTACGTCAACACGTACTTCAAGATTCGCGGAGTGCGGTTGTTTCAGAAGTTGTTTGTTCGTACATCTAGTGTAGATGAGAACAAGAATCGTACCGTCGTTGGTTTTTTCACCGACGATGATCCGAAGGTATGTGTGTGCGTAAATGACGCCGCTGACCCGGTTGTCGGTATCTCTGCAGCTGGGGTGCAGAAAAAGAAGTAGTCTAGTGCCCCCGCCGTGAGTTTACCGGCGGGGGCAGAAGTTGTTTGAATCAGACCTCGTGAAAGATTTACTCTTCCCGAGGTCTTTTTAATTCTACCCCCACACCAGGTGTGGGGGAAAGTTTCTTTTTTATAATTAATTTGGTGTGTCAAAAAATAAATTTTTATATTTCTTATGAATATAATACCCTGGAAGTAGGAACATGAAAAAGTGCAAAACTAAAAATACCAAGACAATCCATTTTGGTTGATGATTTAAATAAAAATACCAGGTCTGCAGTAAAACTGCTGGTACAGCTGCCAGAGTTACGGCCAGAGCGAAAGGAGTCTTGATATGTTTTCGAAAAAAGACATGAAAAGCTAAATATCCAAGGCAGGCCCAGAGTGTACCGTATAAAATCTTGTGAGGATAATAATTGAACGCAACATAAAAATGAACGCTCATATTATGCACAATATAGTCAATGATAGTGCCGAGAAAGATTGTTAGAAAAATTAAAGCAATTCTTTTGATCCAAATCATATATTTTTAAAATTAATTTATAATTGTCACTGATAAGATCAGGCTTATATTATAGCATTTACGTGATTTTAATTGGTGAACATCGAACCCGGATTTAAGTCTTGAGAAGGCTCCGTCCTAACCGTTAGACGATAAAGCCAATATAAAAAATAAAAACTTTTTGAAATTTAAAAATATTTTTATTCCTGTAAACTAGGCTTTTCGACTTCGATAAGTGTGATGTCTGGTGAAGAACCAGAAATGCGCATGACGTCTTTATCTACCTTTTTTAATTCTTTACCAGATGCGGTGTAATGATTGACCACAGTTCCTAGCGCATTGCCTAGTTTGTTGTGGTATTCCTCGTATGCTTTCAAATGTGTACCTAGTTCGCCGACTCTCTTGCGGATTTCTACTGCGTCTTTTTCGATTTTTAAAGCATTTAGTCCTTGCAAGACAGTTTGTAAATAAGCGAGGAACGAAGTGGGGGAGACGATAATGACTTTATATTTATTGGCTGCTCGTTGGATAAGATTTTCATCTTCACCCTTGCCGACTCGGCCGATCAATAAGTCATAATAGATAGCTTCGTGGGGGATGAACATGAAAGCAAACTCCATAGTGCCGAGTTCTGGGTGAATGTATTTTGAAGTTTCTACAATTCTGTTCTTTAAATCATTTTCAAAAATTTTTTCTAAACGTTCACGTTCTATAATGTCACGTTCGCCAACGATGCGATTGTAATTTTCCAGTGAGAATTTTGAATCTACTGGAATTATCTTTTCTCGAACAAATATCACAGCATCGGGTATGAGCTCATCACCATCGTCAGTCTTGCCGAGTTTGTATTGCATTTCAAAGCTTCCCGGCGGCATGACGTTTTTTAGAAGAGTCTCTAAATAATATTCTCCCAAAATGCCACGTTGCTTTGGATTTTTTAACATATTTTCCAGGCTTTGTAATTGATCGGCAAAAGATATGACCTGCTTGTTTGTCTCGTCTAGGCGAGTGAGGCGCTCGGTGACATCGCGAATTATTTTATTGGATTCACTAGAGTGGAATTTTAAACTCTCGCTGACTTCGCGTTGAGATTGTCCGAGTTTATTATCTACTGTGCGAGATAATTCGTTTAATTGAGTCAAAATCAGATTGAGGCCTATATCGTCAGTTTTTGTGACTATATCAGTCTTTCGGTTACTAGTAACTATATATACAACAACTCCTACGACCAAAAACATAAGTATTACTATTTCAATATTTTGCATCTTTTCATTTTACCACAAAGAAACCGCCGAGAGAACTCGGCGGTTTCTTTGGCGGCTATGGATCTAGATATCGAATTCTGCACGTTCCTTAGTGCGTGCTTTCTCATTAGCGACTTCCGCTGCTGTTTGAGCAGTGGCTCCTAAACCTATCTTTGTTTTCCTGGGAGTGTTTGGATGCAAGGTGCACATCCATCTTTCTGCAGGGAATGCATTTAGGTCACGTTTAAAGTACTGGAAATCAAAAATTATTTTCCTAGAAAATGTTTTAGAGTATAAATCCAGTCTTCTTCTCCCTGGCTTTTCATTTCTTTTTGGGTAAGTAGCCATACGAGGTATGGGCGGTCGATAGATGCCACTTCTTCGACTTTCTTGCCATTGTGTTTCCCGAAGCTGAACATTCTCATTAAAGATGGATGTGAAGAAATTTCTATCATTCGTACAATAGCCGCATCTTCATCGATATTTTCCTCACTCATAACTTTTTTCAGTAGTCTGTGGTAGAGCTGTTCGAGAACCATTACATCACCCAAGGCATCGTGCGCTGTCGCCTCAACCTCGATACCCAGAGCATATCGCAGGAATTGCAAATTGTGTTTGGCGAGCTTCGCATCTTTGTCTAAATATCGGGCCACGCGTAAAGTGCAGATAGTGTTTTTTAATTCGATACCTTCTTTTTTGATCATGTCGTAATCAAAAGACATGTTGTGAGCGACTACTGTCGAATTTTCATCTTCAAAAAGTTTTTTGATAACTTCAAAATCTGGAGATGCAGTAAATAATGGTTTGTCTTTTACCATTTCGTTCGTTATATGATGCACCGCAGAAGCTCCGGGCGGAATAGGTACCGGTGGTTTGTATAATCCCATGAATATGTCTCCACCCCCGCCGTCCTGGCCGGGGTAAATCTTATAGGCAATCTGGCACAAATAGTCTGTGGCGTCTACTCCAGTAGTTTCTGTATCGAAGAATATAATTTTTCTGGTTGTATTCATATTTGGTTATTTTAGCATATTTTGGTATTATAAATATATGTTACATGAAGAAATAAAAAGTGGAATCAAAGAAGCTATGATGGCTAAAGATATAGTGAGACTCGAGACACTTCGAGCGATGGTGGCCGCATTTATGAATGATTTGGTAGCCAAAGGCCGAAGGCCACAGGAGATGTTGAGTGATGACGAAGCACTAGTCGTAATAACCAAGCTTTCCAAGCAGCGCAAGGATTCTATAGAGCAATTCAAAAAGGGTAATAGGGAAGATTTGGTAAAAGTAGAGGAAGCCCAGCTGGCTATTCTAGAAAAATATTTGCCAACAATGATGGACAAGGGTGAAGTAGAAAAAATAGCTAAAGCAAAGAAGGAAGAGATGAGTATAACTGATGCTACAAAGAAGGGCATGCTTATGTCAGCGCTTATGAAAGACTTGAAAGGCAAAGCCGATGGTATGGTCGTGAAGGAAGTAGTCGATGCGCTTTTCTAGAATGGATAAAAAAGTTTTAAAATTAATAACACACGATGGGTCTTTCCATGCGGACGATATTTTCGCTGCAGCTACTTTGTCGATCTTGCTCGAAAAAAAAGGGGAGTCTTTTGAGATTACGAGAACCCGGGAGCCTGAACTAATAGAATCAGGTGATTATGTTTTTGATGTGGGTGGTATTCATGACGAATCTACAAATAGATTTGATCATCATCAAGTCGGTGGAGCAGGGAAAAGAAATTTTGGCAGTGTAAATAACGTAGATATAGAATATGCTGCTTTTGGTCTGGTGTGGAAAAAGTTTGGTGAAGAAGTTGCAGGAAGTAAGAAAGCAGCAGATACAATCGAAAAAAAATTAGTTGCTCCGATAGATGCAGGAGATAATGGTTTTGAAATAGGGAAATATGATCACGAAATTACACCTTACTCTATCCAAACTGCATTTAATTCTTTGCGACCCACCTGGAAAGAAGAAGATATAACTGATGACAAGATGTTTTTCAAATGCGTTATCTTTGCTAAAGAAATTTTGGTCCGAGAAATAATTCAGACCCAAGATGCCATAGAAGTAGAAGAAATAATAATTTCAATTTATAAAAATACAGAAGATAAAAGAATTATTGTATTGGATAAAAGTTATCCTTTTGAGTATACATTGCAAAGTTTTCCCGAACCACTTTTTGTAATTTTACCTAGTAAAAATATCAAAGATAAATGGTCAGCAAGGGCCGTAAGAGAAGATCCAAAAACTTTTAAAAACAAAAAAGATTTCCCAAAAGCGTGGGCAGGACTTCGAGATGAGGAATTACAGAAAATTACTGGAATAGAGGATGCAGTATTTTGTCATCGAGCACTTTTCTTGGTTGTGGCCAAATCTAAAGAGGGGGCTATGAAATTGGCTCAAATTGCGCTAGAATGATAAAATATGGCATTTATTGACGAAACAAAAATATACGCTGAGGCAGGACGCGGTGGGGATGGCGTGGTTCGTTGGCGCCAGGAAAAATTCGTGCCAAAGGGTGGACCTGCAGGTGGCGACGGTGGACGTGGCGGGGATTTTTATGTGGAAGCTGTCCGCGATATTCACATACTTTCAAAATATAAAGCAAAAAAAGAGTTCTATGCTTCACGTGGCGAAGATGGAGGCAAGAAAAGTTTGCATGGCAAAAGTGGAGACGATTTCTTTTTAAAGCTGCCTCTCGGAGCTATTATCACGAGCGTAGAGACCGATGAAAGGTGGCAACTCACAGAAGAAGGCCAGAAAATTTTACTTTTGAAAGGTGGATACGGAGGTTTTGGTAATGAACATTTTAAAAGCTCCACCAACACCACTCCCCAAGAAGCGCGCGTTGGCCAAGAAGGGGCGCTAGGAAATTTCAAAGTAGAACTAGAACTTTTTGCAGATATTGGATTAATAGGTTTACCAAACGCTGGCAAATCATCACTCCTCAACGCGCTCACCAATTCGAAAGCAGTGGTTGGCGATTATCCTTTCACTACACTAGATCCAAACTTGGGAGATTTTTACGGGTATATCATCGCCGACATTCCAGGGCTTATCGAAGGTGCGTCGGAAGGCAAGGGTCTGGGAATAAAATTTTTACGACACATCAAACGCACTCGGATGCTCGCTCACCTCGTGTCATTTGAAAATTCTGCCATGATTGCGAGCTACAAAGAAGTCCGTAAAGAGCTCACTAAATATGACAAAAAGCTAAAGCTCGGAGACGACGGGCTTTCGGCTAAAGACGAAATAATTATTCTGACTAAAACAGACGCAGCTAAAGATCAGAAAGTTGTAACCAAGAAAGTGGCAGAATTTAAGAAAATAAATAAAAAAGTTTTTGTTATCTCTTTGTTTGATGATGGTATGGTCAAGAAATTTAGCGATGAATTGATAAAAATCCTGAAAAAGAAGTAAAACAAACTATGAAAAAAGATAGTAAAATAAATAAAAAATATATCATAGTAGGTGTAGTGATTGCTGTTATTGCTCTGTATTTTATATTTGGCGGAGCAAGTACCAACGCTGGTACACACGTCGTGGCGAGAGGCGACGTATCTCAATCTACAGTACTCTCAGGTACAGTAAAGACTACCGACAAAGCAGATTTAGGTTTTGCTGCTTCGGGACGTGTAGCTAGAATTACAGTTGCAAATAACCAAAGAGTTTTTCGCGGTCAAATGCTCGCTCAGCTCGAAGTGGAAGATCTAGCAGCTGATTTAAAAATAAAACAAGCAAACTTGCGTACTTCGGATGTCGATCTAAATGCAGCCAAGAATGAATTAAATAGAGTCAAACAGCAAGAAGAGGTTAAAGTAGAGAGCGCTTATCGTAAACTTTTATCTCTCGATCTTAAACTTATTCCTGAATCCAATACATATTCAGTAGATGCTCCTACTATAAGCGGTTTCTATAATAGTACCATAGAAGGAGAATACAAAATTGTTATTGATAAGGAAAATATTACTTTACCAGATGTGACACTAAGAACATTTGGACTTGAGCGTAGTGAGCGCGTAATAGATGAAAATGCTCCGACTCTTTTAGGCACTAAGGGTCTTTATATTTCTTTCCCAAACAGTGTAGACACGGATTCCTATAATAATACTATTTGGTATCTCGGTATTCCAAATAAAAGCGGCTCTTCGTACCTTGCAAACTATAATGCTTATAATGAAGCTCAAAAAGCTCGAGATCTTGTTGTAGAAAATGCAGAATTTAAATATGAAAAGTTATTGACTGAAGGTGATAATGGGAATTCTTCTGTGGCTCAAGCCGAAATACAAAAAATAAACGCTGAAATTAAAAAAAATACTATCTATGCTCCTTTTAAGGGAAAAGTTACAAACATAGGAAAAGAAGTTGGCGAAAGTGCGGGAGTGGGCGAGAGAGTAGTTTCAGTTTTAGGTGAAGGTACGCTAGAGGTGGTCTTGCAAGTATCAGAGCTCGATGTTTCCAAAATTATAGAAAATACTCCTATTGAAATAACTCTAGATGCTTTTCCGGGTGAAATTTTCCCAGGTATATTGAAGACAGTAAACTCTCGTGATACAGAAGTGGATGGTGTGCCAGTCTATGAAGCCTTTGTCGAGATGTCCGCTGATTCAAGGTTAAAAACTGGTATGAGTGCTAAAGGAAAAATTGTTTTTGCAACAAAAAACAATGTGCTCAATATTCCTTCATACACAGTTGAAAATTTAAATGGGGTGAATACTGTACAAGTTTTATCTTCTACAAATAAAAAAGAAACGAGAGTTGTCACATTAGGGCTGCTCGGTTCAGATAGTATGGTAGAAGTCACATCCGGGCTAAGCGAAGGTGAACATGTTGTATCTCAAAAATAAAACTGATGACAGAAAATATATCACAAAATTCAAAAGGCAAATGGTTTAAAAATATTTCTGTTGGCTGGTTCTTGGCCAAGAAGCAGATCAAAGGTTCAAACAAGTCTACTACCATACTAATCATATTTATCATGATGCTCACTTTCTTAAATCTAGTAGTGGTTTCAGGTATTTTGGTGGGATTAATAGAAGGAGGACAATTGGCAGATAAAAGACAGTATAGTGGAAATGTCTTGATAACCACATTGGTAGGCAATAGCGACGTCACTCATACAAACGAGATAGAAAGCACCTTAAGGAAGATGAATGGAGTTTCTGATGTTAGTGTGCGGTATATTGCTTCTGGTCAAATTGAAGGAAATTATAAAACTCGTAGAGATTTTAACGAGGTGCAAGATATTGCTGGAGCTCAAATTACTGGCTTATCCTTGAGTGATGAAGAATCTATAACAGGAATATCAGCTCAAGTGAAAGAGGGAGGCTTTTTAAATCAAAACGAAAGCGGTTATATCATAATTGGCAAAAATCTACTTCGTAGATACTCTGAAGGATTTGGGGATGTTTTTGCATCGCTCGAAGGAACTTATCCAGGGGATGAGGTTAAAGTTACAGTAGGAAACAATACAAAAACTTTTATAGTAAAAGGTATATTAGTTTCAAAAGTAGGACAAGTGTCTACTAGAGCATTTATAACCAAGGAAGACTTCCTAAAATTGGTTGATAAATCAAATTTAAATGGTAATGAAATTTCTGTAAAAATTGATCCAAAATCAAAATTGTTAGATGAACAAATAAAAGCAAACCTAATAAATGCAGGTTTTTCTGCGGATGGAAAAATTCAAACATCTGCTGAAGCAGTACCTGATTTTCTGAATCAAATAAAGATCGCATTTTCTTTGCTTGGTAATGTCATAGGACTTATCGGCATTGTAGTGGCTTCTATAACCATATTTATAGTGATATTTATAAATGCTGTTACACGTCGTAAATATATAGGTATCATGAAAGGTATAGGAATTAGAGAGCAAGCTATCGAAATATCTTATATTATTCAGTCAATTTTTTATGCATTGATCGGTGGAGCACTTGGGGTTTTTATAGTTTATGTTTTACTTATACCACTTTTCAATGCTTACCCGTTAGATTTTCCGTTTTCAGATGGAATACTTGTGGCCCCAGTAAATGAAACAGCTTTCAAGTTTTTTTTACTGATGTTTGTGACTCTGATCGCAGGATATATCCCCGCTCGAAACATCGTAAAGAAAAATACCTTGGATAGTATTTTGGGAAGATAATAAGAAATAAAGATAAAAATTATGAAAGAAAATATAATTAAAATTAAAAATTTGACAAAAACATATAAAACTAAAGAAATAGAAACTCGAGTTCTAAAAGATATTACTCTGAATGTGAATCAAGGAGAATTTGTGGCTATCATGGGAAAGTCTGGTGCTGGAAAATCGACTTTAATGTATCAAATAGGATTACTGGATCACCCGACCAGTGGTGAGATAATTTTAAACGGTTTAAATACTGAAAATATGACTACAGAAGAAAGAACTGAGATGCGTTTGTCGGAGCTAGGCTATGTGTTTCAGGACTACGCGCTGATACCCGAACTCACTGCCGTAGAAAATGTCATGATACCACTTTTAATGAAAGGTCTTTCTATACTTGATGCAGAAAAAGTTTCAGAAGATATACTTAATAGGATTGGTTTAGAGAATCGCACAGAAAATAAACCGAGTGCGCTTTCCGGTGGTGAGCAACAGCGTGTATCTATCGCTCGAGCTATAGCTCATAATCCTAAAATTCTTTTTGCTGACGAACCTACGGCGAACTTGGATACTGCTTCTGGACAATCAGTCATTGAGCTTTTTCAGGAATTACACAAAGCTGGGCAGACCATCATCATGGTCACGCACGAAGAAGAGTATGCAAAATATTGTAACCGTATTGTTTACCTCGAAGATGGAAAAATAGTTCGAGAAGTTATACAATAGTTTATGCCTATGGCTCAAAAGTTTTATTTTACAGTTGGACTTGAAATACACGCAGAGCTAGCTACCGCTACCAAGATGTTTTGCGCTTGCAAAAATGACCCAAATGAAACAAGTCCAAACATCAATATCTGCCCAGTTTGCATGGCTCACCCTGGGGCACTACCTGTCGTAAACAAGCAGTCTCTCGAGCATGTGATACAGGTGGGGCTCGCACTCGATGGCAAGATCGCCGACTTTTCAGAATTTGATCGTAAGAATTATTTTTATCCGGATATTCCAAAAGGTTACCAAATTTCGCAATACAAATATCCTGTCGTGTCTGGTGGGCATTTGGCTGGCATGGATATCACTCGCATACACCTCGAAGAAGACACTGCAAACAATAAACATGATAGAGGAGACTTCTCTTTGATTGATTTCAATCGTGCTGGGGTGCCACTTATGGAACTCGTTACTGAACCACACACCTTTGAAGACGTAGAACTTGCGGCAAAGACTGCGAGTAATTTTGCCAAAGAATACCAACTTCTCCTTCAGTATACAGGAGCATCAGAAGCGAATATGGAGAAAGGTGAGATGCGAGTGGAGGCGAATGTATCTGTATCAAGTGATCGAAGCGTTCTTTCGAAGAACTATGTGGAGGTTAAAAACTTGAATTCCTTCAAGAGCGTAGAGAAAGCAATCAAGTATGAAGTGGAGAGAATGATTGAGCTGATTGAAGACGGTAAGAGTGAGGAAATAGTCAAAGAAACCCGTGGCTTTGATGAAGGAAAACAAAAAACTTTTTCACAGAGAAAAAAAGAAAACAGTGAAGACTATAGATATTTTCCTGATCCTGATCTACCAAAACTAAAATTACACGAAGCTTTTGATTTAGAAAAAATGAAGGCAGATTTGCCTGAGCTTCCTGAAGCTAAGCGGGCGAGGTATAAAAAAGATTTTGGAATAAGGGTAGAAGATATAGAAGTGTATATAAATGATGCGGAGCTCGGAACTAAATTCTCTGCTATTGCAGAAATCTTAATAGATAAAGAAAAAATAAAAACTGCCTCCAATTACATTGTTTCAGACTATTTAGGATTAAAGAAGAATTCTGCGGAAGCCTTGCTTCCGCAAGCTAAGAATTTTGCTGAATTAATAAATTTGGTTGGAGATAATAAAATTTCTTCACGTGCCGCCAAAGATATTTTGGCGATGATTGTCGTCCATGATGAGTCACCACTTAAAATTGCCACTGAAAAGAATCTGCTTCAGAGTAATGACGAAGGTGCACTTAAGGGAATAGTAGAAAAAACAATAAAAGAAAATCCTGAGGTAGTAGCTACATACAAAGCTGGCAAGGAAAATGCCATCATGTCGCTAGTCGGAAAAATCATCAAAGAATCAAATGGTTCGGCTAATCCACAAATTATTATAAAGTTACTTAAAGAAGCGCTCAGTTAACATGCTAGGCAAGACCTAGCATGTTAAATAGAATCTTTGTAATTTATCCATTCTAAAATTTCTGCTTGGAAATTTGTCGATGACGGAAAATAATTAGGATAATTTTCTAGATTTAGAATCATATTTTGTTTTCTTTTGATTCCTAGGTATTCCAAATAGCTTGAGTATTTATAATCCCCTAGGTATTTAAGTGTTTCCTTTGTATTTTTTATACCTACTTCTTTCCAATCTTTTTGGATTAATTTAACAGGGTTTAAGTGAATATAAGAAAATATATATTTTAAATATATATCACTATTCAAATGTTCTGCTCTGAATTTTCCCTCAAAGAGTCCGCCAGTTCGTTTGTACTTTTTATTGTAGTACATGACATAAGCGGTCGATAATTTTTGCATAAACTTACTAATGCCACCTTCCTGTTTCTCTGTAATTAAAACATGAAAGTGGTTGGGCATTAAACAATATGCGCCAATCGATACCAATTGTTCTTCTCTTTCAAACAAGTACGGATCTTTTTCAGTGGTTTGTTTGATAAGAAAAATCTTAAAGTCGTTGATTGAGTTGCAGGTATATAAAAGAGTTACAAAACGCCAATAATCTTCAGCGTCATGAAATATTTTTTGTTTACTGTTACCACGGTTGTACAAATGATAGTACTCACCATGCGTAAAAGGTATTTTTCTAATAGACATATTTTATATTATAACACAAAATTATAACTTGCTAGGCAAGACCTAGCATATTTATATTATTTCTAGCTTTTTTGGTGAAGAAGGGCTAAAATAAGAGAATGAAAACACTGCGTGAATGCGTAAAAGAAGCTGGAGAAAAGAGGGTGGCCATTGGGCATTTTAATATTTCAAACTTGGAGGCATTGCATGGTATATACAATGCGGCGAAAAAACTGAACCTACCTGTCATTATTGGTTTGTCTGAAGGTGAAGAAAAGTTTGTCGGTATCGAAGAAGGCTATGCTTTGGTGCATGCGCTACGCGAGAGGGATGATTACCCGATTTTCTTAAATGCTGACCATCATGCTTCATTTGAATCTGTAAAGAAATGTATCGATGCAGGTTTTGATTCTGTTATTATCGATGGCGCAAAACTTAGCTTTGAGGAAAATGTAAAAGTTACCAAAGAGTGTGTAGATTATGCTCGCAGTGTTACCCAAAATACTGGCCGAGATATTATCGTCGAAGCCGAGCTCGGATATATCGGCTCCGGATCAGATATCAAGGATTCGATACCCGAAGGCGCTGGAATTCTGACTAAAACAGAGGACGCTGTGAAATTTGTGGAGATGACAGGCATAGATATGTTTGCACCGTCTGTAGGTAGTATCCACGGATTGATAAAAACTGGTAAACCACACATAAACAGTGAACTTGTAAAAGATATTAAAAAAGCTACAGGTGTACCACTCGTACTACACGGCGGTTCAGGACTTCGGGATGAAGATTTTGTAAATGCTATAGCGTCTGGAATTTCTGTGGTGCATATAAATTCTGAAATCAGACTAGCATATAGAGACGCGGTGGAAAAATCTATCGAAGCGAACCAAAAAGAAATAGTTCCTGCTAAAATTCTCCAACCCGCCGTGGATGCTATTGAGTATATAGTAGAAGCGAGATTGAAGCTTTTTAATGGAATAAAATAATTGACAGTAAATGAAAGACGAAATACAAAATTTTTTTAAGGGGGAGGTGGAGGATGACGAGGAAACACTTTCGAAATATTCGCGAGATGCGAGTTTGCTTTTAGTGCGACCGCAGGTGGTGGTGTACCCAAAAGATAAAGAAGATGTAAAAAATTTAGTAAAATGGGTAGGGGAAAATTATGCTAGGCAAGACCTAGCATATTTATCGATCACGGCACGATGTGCGGGGACGGATATGTCTGGAGGAGCTATCGGAGAATCAATCATAATGGATTTTTCTAGATATATGAATCGGCTGATCGGCGGGCCACTGCCTACTAATGATAAATCAGCTTGGGAGATCACAGTCGAACCGGGAATGTTCTACAGGGATTTTGAAAAAATAACTTTAGCCAAGGGGCTTATTTTACCTTGCTACACAGCTTCAAAAAGCCTGAATGCCATGGGTGGGATGTATGGCAACAATTCTGCCGGCGAGAGAACTTTGAAATATGGAAAAACTGAAGACTATGTTTTAGAAGCGAAAGTCGTATTTCCCGATGGCAATGAGTATGTAGTAAAACCACTCTCGAAGAGAGGACTGGAAGCGAAAATGGCGCAAGGGGATTTTGAAGGGGATGTGTATAAGAAAATTTTTAATTTGATACAAGAAAATAAAGGAGAGATCGAGCAAGCCAAGCCAAAAGTTCATAAAAATTCAGCAGGTTATTATATTTGGAACATAATACAAAACCAAGATTCAGAAAATTATTTTGATTTAAATAAACTTCTTGTCGGCTCGCAAGGCACCCTTGGGATCGTGACAGAAATTACTTTCAAAATAGTGCCAGACGTGAAATATTCTAAACTTGTGGTTATTTTCATGAATGATTTGGAGCCACTCGGTCGGCTAGTGGATGAAATTCTCCCACTTCATCCGGAAACATTGGAAGCTTATGATGATAAGACCATGAAGCTCGCGGTAAAGTTTTTCTTTGATTTTTTGAAAAATAAAGGACCGGTCGGAATGATGAAATTCATGCTCTCGTTTTTGCCTGAGGCATTTATAATGCTTACAAATGGATTTCCAAAACTCATTATTTTGGCAGAATTTGCCGGAGAAAGTGAAGAGGATGTCCAAAAGCAGTGTGAAAACCTAAAAAAGAAAATAGAACATTTCAAACTGCGAGTTCACATTACTAAAAATCAAGCTGAGGCAAACAAGTACTGGGACATCCGCCGAGAAAGCTTTGCGCTACTACGCAAGCATGTACGAGGCAAGCACACCGCGCCCTTTATCGATGACATCATCGTTCGGCCAGAGTTTTTACCAAAATTTATTCCTGAATTAAACCAGATTCTGGGGCAATATAAAATTATCTATACCATCGCCGGCCATGCGGGAGAGGGGAATTTTCATATTATTCCTCTGATGGATTTCTCGCGCAGTGATACGGGAAGTATAATCATGGAGCTTGGAGAAAAAGTTTACGATCTTGTGGCCAAATATCGTGGCTCTATCACTGCTGAACACAATGACGGATTGATTCGCACTCCATATCTTAATAAAATGTATGAACCTCATATTTTAGCAATCTTTTCACAGATTAAGAGAATTTTTGACCAAAAAAACATCTTTAATCCAGGCAAGAAAGTGCCTACAGAAAATACTGGAGGTACTAAGGATTATATCTATAAGCATATTGCTGTCGAACAAAAGGCCACACACAAGGTTTAGACTACTAAAACCGGATTTGCTTTTTAATCTTTTTTATATATAATATACGGATGTTTTCAATTAAAGCTAAAAAGAGAGATGCAGGAGCGAAACTCAAATCTTTGAGGGGGGCTGGAGAGATACCGGCTGTTTTTTACGGCGCCGGAGAAGAAAGTACATCCGTATCTATTTCTAAAAATGAGTTTAAAAAAGTCTGGCGTCAAGCTGGAGAATCTTCTGCTGTAAAAGTGTCTACAGGCGATAAAGACGTGGACGTGCTGATACATGAAGTTCAAGTCGATCCTGTTTCTGATGATCCGATACATGTGGATTTTCTAGTTATCGACATGAAGAAGAAAATCAAGGTTAAAGTTCCATTGGAGTTCATCGGTATTTCAAATGCTGTAAAGACTGGTGTCGGGAACCTAGTGAAGGTGCTTCATGAAATAGAAATCGAAGCTTTGCCTGCTGACTTACCACACAACCTTGTTGCGGACATATCTTCTCTTGAAACTCTAGATAATCAGGTTTTTGTTTCAGATATTAAATTGCCAAGTGGTGTCGTCGCTGTCACACCGCTTACTGATATAGTGGCTTCTGTGGTGGCTCAGATTGAAGAAAAGGAAGAAGAAGTTGCTCCAGTCGACTTGTCTACTATCGAAGTTTCTGACAAAAAAGGTAAGAAAGAAGAGGAGGGTGTTGAGGGCGCAGAAGCGGGAGCCGAAGCTAAATAAAATATGTTATAATGAAACCATGCGTAAACAAAGCATGGTTATTGTTTTATTGGTCTCAATGATGCTTGGGATGGTTTTTGTAGCTCCCGAATCGAAGGCGGCTTTTGACTGCTTGACTCTCAATTCTTCGTCTAGTGCAGACGAAAAATCTTATTGTAAAAATGAACTTGCAGATATTGAAGCAGAACTGGTCAAGTTACTAGAACTCCAGAAACAACAAAAAAAGCAAACTGGCACTCTAGTAGGAGATGTGAATTATTTGACTAGCCAGATCAATGCGCTAAAAAGCAAAATACAGTCTAGAGCATTGGTAATCGCTCATCTGAAGGTGGCAATCACAGAAAAGATTTCAACCATAACCTCGCTCAATAAAAAAATAGCTCGAGAGCACGAATCCATAGCGCAACTACTACGTAATACTAACTCATTTGATGACGAAAACTTGGTACACTTGGTTTTATCAGACGCGACTATTTCAAATTTTTATAGCGATCTGGAGTCATATTCTTCTATTAAAAAAGCGGTTCAGAAGTCTGTAGATACTATTCGTGGAGTCAAGACAGAAAACGAAGCCGCAAAATCCGACCTAGAGAAGAAACGCAATGCCGAGACAGACGCAAAGGCAGAGCTAGAAAATGCAGAGCGGAAAGTAGCCCTTTCTGAGGCTGAGAAAAAGAGTTTGCTAGCTATATCTAAACAAACCGAGGCTTCTTATCAAAAGTTGGCTGCCGAAAAGTTGGCGCAAGCCAATAAGATCCGAGCGGCACTCTTTCCACTGGCTGGTATTTCTACCAAGATTGATTTCGGGACCGCGTTCATCTATGCAAAAAATGCCAAGGATGCCACAGGAATCGATCCAGCATTTTTGCTCGCGGTGCTTACTCAAGAGAGTAACCTCGGAGGAAATGTGGGCCAATGTCTTTTGACTGATTTAAAAACAGGTGCAGGAGTAGGGAAAAATACTGGGACATCATTTCCAAATGTTATGAAGCCTATGGGCTTGCCTGGTAGAAAAGGAGATATCGATGATTTCTTGGCTATTACTTCAAAACTCGGTAGAGAATGGGGGCAAACACCTGTGTCTTGCCCTATCGCTGGTGTGGCGGGCTACGGAGGAGCGATGGGGCCCGCTCAATTCATTCCTTCGACTTGGGGTGGGTATGTGAGTCGGTTCAAGACTGTTCTCGGTCACGATGCCGATCCTTGGGCTCCAAGAGATGCATTCTTTGCTTCGGCGATATTCCTGACCGACCTTGGCGCAGTAGGCGACAGTGCTAGTGCACAGAATATCGCGGCATGTAAATACTACGGTACAGGCGGTGCTTCATGTTCATATGGTCGAAGCGTTATGACTCTCAAAGCAAAAATCCAGGCGGATATAGATTTGCTTTCTTCGTAAATAAATGATAGTATAAAAATCATGCAAAAAGAGATACATCCTAAATACGATATAAAAACAAAGGCTACTTGCGCTTGCGGAGCTACTTTTGAAGTTGGTTCTACTATGCCAGAAATCAGAAATGAAATTTGTAGTCAATGCCACCCTTTCTATACAGGTAATGAAAAAATCATGGATACTGCCGGAAGAGTTGATCGTTTCAATAAGCGCCGCGCCCTTTCTTCTACTAAGAAGAAATAAATGAATCTAGATTTATCTGAATTAAAAAAAGACCACAGGACAAATTATTTAGCAGACATGCTAGAGAAAATTTTGCGTGAAGAAACAGAAGTGCGGGAGATGCTTGCAGGGGATGAAACCCTGCACGAACTTGCCGCCAAGGAGCTCGCTACAATTGCCGAAGAAAAAGAAAGACTAGAAAAACAAGTTCAAGATATTTTAGATAAAGACAAAGAGGAAGAAGAATTTGCAAATGAAATAGTGCTGGAAGTGCGGGCAGGTGCTGGCGGAGACGAGGCATCGCTTTTTGCTTGGGAGCTAGCGCATATGTATGAAAAATTTACAGAAATGAAAGGCTGGCAATGGAAAACAAACTATGAACAAAAGAGTGATTTGAGTGGCTACAAAGAAGCGAGCTTTGAAATAAAAGGCAAGGACGTGTACAGGATGCTCCGTTTTGAGACAGGGGTGCACAGGGTGCAGCGTATTCCAGCGACAGAAAAAAATGGCCGGGTGCATACATCTACCGCATCGATAGCTGTGCTTCCTATTCGTAAAAAAGTGAAATTTGAAATAAATCCTGCTGACATCGAGATGGAATATTCTCGCTCTGGTGGTAAAGGTGGGCAGAATGTGAACAAAGTGGAAACTGCGGTGCGACTCATCCACAAGCCTACAGGCCTAGACGTGCGTTCGACAAATGAACGAAGCCAGCTAGCCAACAAAGAAAAAGCTATGGGAATCTTGCAGGCAAAACTTCAGCAGCTCGAAGAAGAAAAAGAAGCGGCAAAGTATGCCGGCGATAGAAAAGAGCAAATAGGTACAGGAGACCGTTCAGAAAAGATTCGCACTTACAATTTTCCTCAAGACCGCCTGACTGACCACCGCATCAAAAAATCTTGGCACAATCTGCCGAAGATTATGGAAGGGGACTTGGAAGACATAATTTCTACTATAAATAGCGGCGAAGTGGGGGATGAAGAGGGGGAATAATTCACATATTCTTTTTATTTCTTTGCATTCTTTTTTAGGTATGGTATGATACTGATGTAGGCTCATTTAGCGAAATAGAGATTCTACACTTATAAGTAGTTTTTTGTCCTTTTTCGTAAAAAAGGAAGAAGTAAAAAGTATGGCGACAAAGCTATATGTAGGGGGATTACCTTACAGTACACAAGAAGATGCCCTTCGGGACCTCTTCGCACAAGCTGGATCAGTAACATCAGCTGTGATTATCATGGACAAAATGTCTGGTCGTTCAAAAGGTTTTGGATTCGTAGAAATGTCATCACAAGAAGAGGCAGCGAAGGCTATCTCAATGTTCAATGACCAAGAATTCGAAGGACGAAAGCTTACAGTAAATGAAGCTCGCCCTATGGAAGCTCGCCCTCCACGAACTGGCGGAAACGGCGGTTATGGTAGCGGTAATGGAGGTGGACGAAGAGAATACTAGTCTTTAAATTAGGTTATAGGCGTTAGGCCTTAGGCACTAGTAAAACAAAAACACCCTCTCGGGTGTTTTTGTTTGCTTTAAAGCGTTAATTTTGTTATATTTTTAAACAGTTTGAGAGTCCCCGCCCATGTGAGGGCGCGGGTAAAGTAGTTCCATCGGCCGTAGCCTATGGGCGAGGCAGGGATAGAACGGTGTCCTGATGTTTCCAATTAAATAAATGAGCGTGTAGTTCAGTGGTAGAACGCTGTCCTGATAAGACAGAGGCCGATGGTTCGATCCCATCCACGCTCACCAGAATAGAATGCCTCCGAAAAATGCTATGGTATAATCATGAAAAAATTAGTAGGAATACTTGTTTTGTTAGTAATAATAATTGGCTATCTTTTCAACGGTCTGGAGTTTGTATTAGGTGCGTCTGTTATGCTTGGAGCACTCACCTTGATTGCTTTAGTTATTTTTAATATAGGGAAATACTTGAGTCAAAAATCAGGCTGGAGGCAAAGAGGGTATACCCACTTAAAAAAATTAGGCTTTTTACCGAAGCCAACAGAGGCAAGTATGTCTGTTCTTTAAGGATTTTTGGTCTGAATTCTTTTTTGTAATAGAGAGTGATGGAAGATTTATATTAGTTGTCATATATATACTTGTTGGACTCTATTACAACATTTATACGCACTTCTCTGGAGACAGAGTATTGGGTGAATATATAGAGCTACCAACCATAGATGCGAAGCTGCTTGAAATATTTCTTGGACTGTTAGTAGTAATAGTTGTTTTAGGTATAGAAAAATATATTTTTTACACGCATTGGTCTGTGGTCTTCTCTTCAGTACTTGGTTACTGGTCCATAATCGGTAATCTTTTTGAGAAAAAATACAACTCTTTAGAAAGACAAAAGGTAGTTTAGCGAAGAAAAAAATAGGGGGCTTCAGCGCGTCGCTGAAGCCCCCTTGTTTTTTATTTGATGATGTCATCCTCCTCCTTGCTGTCGCGTGCGACAGCTTCACGTGCCATTTTCAGTTCTTTGGCACTTACGACGGCTTTCTTCGTTGTGACCTTTACGCCGTCAACCCCGAACCATCCAGAGTGACCGTTGATGGTGGTGCACCACCAGTTGTGTTCGGAGTAAACCCGGAACTTGCTTTTCGCACTCCGGATTGTCACATTTCCGCACACCGTTGATCCTTGTGGGATTTCTCCCTTTGGGATGAACAGATAAGAATAGTAGCCACCCTGTTGCGAGACAGCAATCTGGATTGACTGCTTTGTCTTCCCAGGCGTTTGCACGAGAGTGTCAGCGGTGAATCGTGAAGGCAAAGACCTGCCGTTTATGATAGGGATCCAGAAGATATACGTTCCTTCTGAAAAGGCGAATGTCTGGCCCTCGACGCTCACGCCGTAGAGGTCGTTCTGCAAGAACAAGTCCTCGACGTAGGCGTACCCACTCACCATGGTCACTTCGACCCTGATGGTCTGGTAGCCAAAGGCAGAGGCTTCGAGGAGATACTTTCCATCCTCGAAGTATCTATCGTCGTAACGCGTCATGACGTAAGCTCCGTTCCGATCGGTTAGAGTAAACGCGTCTACGAGCGCTTTGGTACTCGTGTCGACGTGCGAGAGCTGGATCGTCGTGTTCTGTATGGGCTCGCCCCACCAGTCGTACACATTTCCCATCACCTGGGCGTCTGCGGTTCCTCCAGTGGCGAGGATTGCGAAGACGACAAGTACGGCGATACGAACGAAGCTCTTCTTGTTCATTGCGTCCCTTTCTATTGGCTCATTTAGGAGCCGGTTGTTGTTAACGAAAATCCATATAATATAGTAGCATAGAATATACAATATGTCAATACTATTGTAAAATTTGACTCAGGAACAGAGGACAATATTTTCATACGGTACAATGAATACCGTAGGATAAAATTCAATCGGATAACGATGTAGGTAGCAAGAATTGTTCTCGCGAGGAGATAATATTATCTTTTTCAATTTGGTATATAATGAATATATGAATAAAAATATAATAATTATTTTAGCTATAGTTTTATTTGCTGTTCTGGGGTTTGTTTTTACTCAGCAAGATGAGCCGGCGGTAGTACCACTTGATGAAAAGGCTTTGGTTGAGAGTTATGTGCGGGCGAATATTAAAGATGTGGCGACGGACGAAGCGGTGCTGGGTGGGACTTGGTATGTAGTATCGATAGATGTGGATGAAGTAGCGAACCAGGGGCAGGTGGTGTACGAGGACGGACATATCCAAAGTGCGGGCACATTTAGTTATAAATTCGATAGTGTTACAGGCGCTGTGACGATAGAGCAATTTACAGTAGTGAAACCCGCAATAATTCCTACTACAACATCAAAGGGGACAATCGTCGGGCGGGTTACACTTAGTCCGACTTGCCCAGTGGAAAATAATCCGCCGGATCCGAAGTGCGCGCCGAAGGGTTACAAGACGACTGTTACCGCCCGTAAAAACGGACAAGTGGTGACTAGTACGATGAGTGATGTAAATGGCGAATATAAATTTACTCTCGCACCGGGGGAGTATCAAATAGAACTTACTGGAGGGCAGACTTTTCCTAGATGTAATGCTGAAACTGCGGTGGTGAAGACTGGCTTGACCACTACCCTCAACCTCTCTTGCGATACAGGGATTAGGTAAAAAATTTATAGTGTAGAAAAAGACGATATCAGGATCTTGTCAGATTAAATGTTTTGTAAATTGAGTTTATGAATAAATACCAAAGAACTCCAGATCATATCATCGACCTACATGGCTATACTCTCGAAGAAACTAGAGTCGCTATTACTGAACTACTTGATTCAGATGAATATTCACACATTCGGATCATTACTGGGAAAGGGCTTCATAGTGAGAATGGTCCAATACTTAAAGATTTTATAAGATCTTATCTAGAAAAAAATAACATTCATTTTGCTCAATCAAAAATACAAGATGGTGGGGAAGGAGCATTTGAAGTATTTTTAAAGATTAAATAAAAAGTAGTTTTCTATGTATTATCTCTATATTGTTCAATGTGCAGATGCGAGTTTTTACACTGGCATCACGACCGATTTGAAGAGGCGTATAAAAGAGCATAATACGGTGCTTGGTGCAAAGTATACCCGTACACGTAAACCAGTGAGGCTCGTGTACATAAAAGAATTTCCAGATCGCTCAGAATCTTCAAAAGAAGAAGCACGAATAAAAAGTCTCACACGGATTGAAAAAATTGAATTAATCAAAAGTGCACGGAAAGAGCATTTGGCAAAACTTCGGATAAAGAAAAAACACAAGCATAAGGAATATCTAGAAAATAGGGAACAAGCACGGATCCTGATAACCAGAGAGATAGAAAGGATGAACCTACATTATGGATTTATTTATGGGAAAATAGCCGTCAGAAATCAAAAGACTCGATGGGGATCTTGCTCAAAAAAAGGAAATTTGAATTTTAATTATAAATTACTTCATTTGTCAAAAAAGGAAAGAGAATATGTCATAGTCCACGAATTGTGTCACTTGGCTGAATTTAATCACGGTAAGCATTTCTGGGAGCTTGTAGCTCGCACTATACCAAAATACAAAACGATACGTTCCAAGATGAAGAAAAATGGAATCGATTTTTTATTTTAGCAAGAACCGTTCTTGCTAAAGATATAGTTTTTAACTTTTACTTTTTTGAAATTTAGGCTATAATACCCGAAAGCCATGTTCTGGCTTTGTTTTTATGAGTAATTATGATAAAAAGTGGGCGCCGGCACTCGAGATATTTTCCGAAGTATCTGGGTGGATTGTCGGGCCAGTGGTTCTGGCTCTGATTGCTGGTAAATACTTGGACGGAAGATTTGATACATGGCCTTGGATATTTTTGGGGCTGACTGGGATCGCATTTGCAGTTTCAATATTTGGTATTATGAAAATAGTGGGTAGGTATATTAAAACAATAGAACAAGATAAAGGAAGCCTGCCTGCCGATAAGGCAGAAAGATAATAAAAATGACAGCACAACAAGAAACTGAAAATACAAAAATTTTAGAATCGAAATATCCAGCAGAAACAGGCGAAGAGATATCTCACGAAGTTACAATTTTTGCCGAGCCAGTGGCGCATTTTGGTAGTTTTAATATTACCAATGCACTTTTGACATCTTGGGTGGTGGTAGGAATCATCATTGTTTTATCTATCGCCTTGCGTAAGAAATTGAAAGAAGTTCCGGGTCAGCTTCAAAATATATTTGAAGTCATTATCGAAGAAGCTTTGGGTCTTTGCGATCAAGTCACAAACAGTCGTACGCTTTCGGTGAAAATCTTTCCAATCGCTATTTCGGTTTTCTTTTTTATTTTATTAAATAACTGGCTGGGAATTTTTCCACTCGGCGGATTTGGTATTATTGAAAAAGGGGATCATGGTCTAGCTTTCATACCATATCTGCGAGGAGGCACGGCTGATATAAATACCACAATAGCCTTGGCGGTGATGACTGTAGTCGGAGCAAACATATTTAGTATCATATCTCTCGGCATCTGGAAAAGTTTTAATAAATATGTTAATCTAAAAGCGCTGGGACAGATTTTTACAGATTTTCGTAAAAATCCGACGATTATCATTGTCGCTCCCATCACGTTCTTTGTTGGCTTGATCGAGATTGTCGGTGAATTTGCAAAGGTTGCTTCACTTTCTTTCCGTTTGTTTGGAAACGTTTTTGCGGGAGAAGTACTACTGGCATCTATGGCTGCTATTATGGCTTATGCTGTTCCGATTCCTTTTCTTTTTCTTGAAATTATAGTTGGAATAATTCAGGCTCTAATCTTTGCAACCTTGCTTGTAGTTTACTTCACTATTGCATCTACCGACCATGACGAACACCACGAAGAAGAACACCATGAAAATAAAAGCCCGCCCGACCAGAAAGTCGTTCGGGCGGGTCGAGTATTATTAGAAAATAATTAATATAAATAATATGGAATTAAGTACAATCGCTAAGGCTGTCGCTATAGGACTAGGTTCTGTGGCTCCAGCTATCGCTATCGGTATGATCGGTTCAAAAGCTATGGAAGCTATCGGCCGAAATCCTGAAGCAGCTGGAAAAGTATTGGTGCCGATGTTGCTTGCTTGTGCATTCGCAGAAGCTATCGCCATCTACGCACTCGTTATTGCATTTTCAATTTAAGTTAGTTTTAGGTATTAAATGGAACCACTTATTGCTACATTTCACATAGACTGGAAAATTATAATTGCGCAAGCGATAAATTTTGGCATTGTGTTTTTAGTCTTGTATATGTACGCGCTGAAGCCGCTCTCAAAGCTCATGGATGAGCGAAGTGAGCGAATCAAAAAAGGTATAACTGATGCAAAAGAAAACGCAGTTATGCTCGAAAAAAGTGTGAAAGAGTATGAAGATACTCTCCTAAAAGCACGCAAAGAAGCGCAAGTACTTTTCGAAGAAGGCAAGAAAGAAGCGCAAGCTAAAGCCGAAACTATACTAGTAGAAGCAAAATCACAAGTAGATAGCATGATTGAAGGCGGCAAAAAAGTGCTTGAGACTGAGAAAGCAAAGATGGTTGCTGAAGCCAAAAAAGAAATTGTGGACTTGGTAGTGTTGGTTACTGAAAAATTAACTAGCAGTAAAGACCCATCTCTCCAGGAGAAAGCTCTGAAAGAGTTGAGCAATATGTAGGAGTAATTGTATGGCAACCATATCACACCATGACATAGCGCGTTCGATATACGAGGGAGCACAAGAGCACAAAGGCAATGAATCTTCGTATTATGAAAAGGTGGTTAAATTTTTAGTGAATAGAAAGCTCATCTCTAAAGCGCCTGAAATACTTTTGCAGCTAAAAAAAATAGTAAACAAAGAAGCTGGAGTGATAGAAGTCAAAGTGTCGACTGCGCTTCGGCTTGGGTCGACTGAAAGGTACGAGCTTATACAAGAGCTTAAAAAGCGTTATTCTGCCAAAGATGTTATATTGAAAGAAGTTGTCGACGAGGGTTTACTGGGAGGAGTTCGGGTAGAGGTAGGTGATGAAGTCATAGATCTCACAACACGTGGTAAAATTTTGAAATTACAAACATATTTAATGAGAAGCGTATGAGCCACAACACGATTGTAGAAAATTTAAAAAAAGAAATTGAAAACTTTTCAATCAAAACCCAAGTAGAAAAAGTGGGGCATGTGATGGAAGTTTTCGACGGTATTGTGAAAGTTTCAGGACTTGGAGAGATAAAATCTTCTGAGATGGTCACATTTCCATCGGGTGAAGTAGGCGTCGCGCTAAACTTGGAAGATGATTCTGTGGGTGTCATCATTCTCGGTGATTTTTCTCATATTAAAGAAGGTGATGAAGTCAAAGCTACTGGACGTATTTTGGAAATTCCAGTTGACGATAGTATTTTAGGACGAGTCGTGAGTGCTCTCGGTGTGCCTATAGATGGCAAGGGTGCGCTCAAGACCAACAAGACTTACCCTATCGAAAAAGTGGCTCCTGGTGTGATCACGCGTCAGAGTGTGGACGAGCCGGTATCTACAGGTATCAAGGTCATCGATGCTATCATCCCTGTCGGCCGTGGTCAGCGCGAGCTCATCATCGGTGATAGACAGACTGGTAAAACAGCGCTCGCTATCGATGCTATTTTAAATCAAAAAGGACAAAACATGATTTGTGTTTATGTTTCTATAGGTCAGAAAGATTCAAAGCTCAGAAAGCTCGAAGCTCGGCTGGAAGCTGGAGGAGCCATGGCATATACTGTCATCGTTTCGGCCGGCGCTTCGGAGGCTGCAGCACTTTCATATATTGCTCCTTATACAGGAGTATCTATCGCAGAATATTTCATGGATCAAGGTAAAGACGTTTTAATAATTTACGATGATCTTTCTAAACACGCAGTCGCATACCGTGAGATTTCTCTACTACTTCGTCGTCCACCTGGTCGTGAAGCTTACCCGGGCGACGTTTTTTATCTGCATTCTCGTCTACTCGAGCGCGCATGTCGTCGCAATGAAAAATATGGAGGTGGATCTATCACTGCATTTCCTATCATCGAAACTCAAGCCGGAGATATCTCAGCTTATATTCCGACCAACGTTATTTCCATCACCGACGGACAGATTTTTCTCGAGACTGATTTGTTTTACAAAGGAATTCGTCCCGCTGTAAACGTGGGATCTTCTGTGTCTCGCGTGGGTTCATCTGCTCAAATAAAAGCTATGAAAAAAGTAGCGGGAACTTTGAAGCTCGACCTCGCTCAATTCCGCGAACTCGAAGCGTTTTCTCAATTCGGTTCTGATCTGGATGAGAGCACAAAGCGTCAACTCGAACGTGGTAAGCGCTCAGTAGAAGTCTTGAAACAGCTTCAGTATGCGCCGGTAAAGACAGAGCATCAAGTCGTCACTTTTTACGCGCTGACAAAAGGGTACATGGACGAAGTACCTCTAGCTAAAATAAAAGAATTTGAAAAAGGATTGATCGAGTACACTGAAAGAAATGCAAAGACTTTCTATAAAGAAGTTACTCAAAGTAAAATGTGGACTGATAAAGGCGAAGCAGAACTCAAGAAAGCCATCGAAGATTTTAAAAGTGGATTTTCAAAGTAATTTATGGCCGGAACCAAACCCGCCCGAACATACCGTTCGGTACGGGCGGGGAACTTAAAAGAGGAATATGTCAAATTCAAAAGCAATAAAAAATAGAATAAAAAGTGTTAAAAACACGAAAAAGATCACCAAAGCTATGGAGCTGGTGGCGGCTTCGAAAATGAAGCGCGCAGTATCTAGTACTTTGGCTTCTCGTGTCTACGCCGGATATTCTTGGGAAGTGCTAACTTCAGTTTCTAGGAGCCTAGATGATCAAGAAAAAAATGCTAAGCACCCGCTTTTTACAGAAAGAGAAAATAAAAATAATCAGCAAAGTATTTTACTTGTATTGATCACTTCAAATCGCGGACTCTGTGGTGCTTACAATGCACAAGTGATAAAAAAAGCTATTGGATTGATAAAAAATAATAATTTGGGAGCAAGTATAGACTTGGTAACTATCGGTAAAAAAGGAGATGTGGGTATGCGCAGACTTGGACAAAATGTCATCGCGAGCTTTATGGAGCTTGGTGACCATATAAGCTTAAGAGAAGTTTCGCCAATTTCTAAAATGTTGATGGATGAATACGTTGCTTTAAAATACGATAAAGTGCTTGTGGCTTATACTGATTTTGTTTCCGCACTTACTCAAAGACCAAATATAAAACAAATTTTACCAGTTTCAAAGACTGAACTAAAAGAACTGATTGAAAATTTAGGAGAAAATCATTCTGCACCTGCTGAAGTTGGACTTCCGCAAAATAAAATAGACTATTTAGTAGAAGGCGACCAAGACAAACTTATTAGTGATTTAGTTGAAAAAATTACTAGGATGCAAGTTTATCAAATGTTGCTCGAATCCAATGCTTCGGAACAATCAAGTAGGATGATGGCCATGAAAAATGCCTCTGAGGCTTCCGGAGAAATGATAGATGACCTGACTCTGATGTTCAACAAAGCCAGACAGAGTAATATTACTAGAGAAATATCAGAGATTAGTGCGGGGATGGCGTCGGTAAGCTAAAAGTTATAAAGTTTATAAAGTAAAAAGAAAATTATTATGCAAAACACAGGTACAATCAAAAGAATAATCGGGCCGGTTGTCGACGTAAATTTTTCCGCTAGAGGCGAAGGTGATAATTATTTGCCAGACGTTTACACAGCTTTGGAAGTAATGAAAGATGGCAAGAAAATAGTTCTAGAAACAGAACAGCACATAGGTGGTGGAGTCGTGCGTTCTGTGGCGATGGATTCTACAGACGGTCTTGCTCGCGGTATGGTAGTCACAAGTACTGGCGCACCCATATCTGTACCTGTAGGTGAAGCTACACTCGGTAGGATTTTCAATGTTTTAGGAGAAACTATAGACGATGTTGATTCTGCGAAGCTTAAAGCTTCAAAAAGATTACCGATTCATCGCACTGCTCCAGAATATGTGAAGCAAGCAACTAAAGTTGAAATTCTAGAAACTGGAATCAAAGTTATCGATCTTATTTGTCCTGTGCTAAAAGGAGGAAAGGTCGGTCTATTCGGTGGTGCCGGTGTCGGTAAGACTGTGGTCATTCAAGAGCTCATTCACAACATAGCCTCAAACCACGGAGGCTACTCTGTATTTGCGGGGGTGGGAGAGCGAACTCGTGAAGGTAACGATCTATATCACGAAATGAAAGAGTCCGGAGTGCTTCCAAAAGTGGCCATGGTTTTCGGACAAATGAATGAACCACCAGGCGCTCGTCTGCGTGTGGCTCTGTCTGCACTCACTATGGCTGAACATTTTCGTGACGCTGAAGGTAAAGACGTGCTTCTTTTTATCGACAATATTTTCCGTTTCACTCAAGCTGGATCTGAAGTATCTGCACTACTAGGACGTATTCCGTCTGCAGTGGGTTACCAGCCGACCTTGTCGTCAGAGATGGGAAACATGCAAGAGCGAATTACTTCTACGGACAAGGGTTCAGTTACTTCTGTGCAAGCTGTGTATGTGCCAGCCGACGACTTTACTGATCCGGCACCTGCGACTACTTTCGCTCACCTCGACTCTACTGTGGCCCTAAACCGTTCACTTTCTGAAATCGGAATTTATCCAGCTGTGGATCCGCTTGATTCATCCAGTACTATTCTCGATCCAAACATTGTGGGACAAGAGCATTACGATGTTTCTCGTGAGGTTCAAAGAGTGCTACAACGTTACAAAGATTTACAAGACATCATCGCCATTTTAGGAATGGAAGAACTTTCCGATGCCGACAAAGAACTCGTGACCCGCGCGCGTAAAATTCAAAAATTCCTTTCTCAACCATTCTTCGTGGCCGAACAATTTACTGGTTCAAAAGGACAGTACGTACCACTCTCAGAAACTATTCGTTCTTTCAGAGAAATTCTAGATGGTAAGCATGACGACAAGCCAGAAGGAGATTTTTATATGAGAGGAGCTATGTAACTATGAGTAAACAATTAAAATTAAAAATAGTTACACCCGAAAGACTAATTCTCGAAGAGCTAGTAGATCAAGTCAGTCTACCTACCACAGAAGGCGAGATAACTGTATTGCCAAACCATGTACCACTTATTACTAGTCTTGTTAGTGGAGATGTTGTAGCTGTAACGTCCGGTGAGCATGTACCCATGGCTGTAGCTGGAGGTTTTATCGAAATAAAGACAAACGATGAGAGGGTTACCGAAGTCGCTGTGCTTGCTGATTTTGCTGAACATGTGAGTGAGATGACTGATGAAAAGATAGAGCAAGCCAAACAAAAATCCGAAGAATTGCGAAAACAACTTGAAAATAAAGAGCATGTTGACTTTGAACATTTTGAAGCCGAACTCGAGCGTTCACTTACTCGTGTAAAAATAGCTGACAAGTGGCGAACTAAGAAGTATAGAAAATAAATGTCAAAATTTTATGTAGTGGCGACGCCGATAGGAAACATGGGGGACATTACCCTTCGGGCAATTGAAACACTTAAAAATGTGGATCTGATTTTGTGTGAAGATACTCGTGAGACTAAGAAGATTTTAAATAAATATAATATCGACAAGCCTACTATGAGCTACCCGTCCGACGATGTCATCCGGGCAGGCCATGCGCAAGGTAAATTTACCCGAACCCAACATGGGGGCGGGCTTTTAAAGATTAATAAAATTTTTACATTACTAGAAGAGGGGAAAGATTTAGCGTTAGTATCTGATGCTGGCACACCGGGGATTTCTGATCCGGGTGCTATGCTGATTTCAGAAATTAAAGGACGGTCCTTGGATGTTCAGGTTATTCCTATACCAGGCCCGACAGCTCTTATCACTGCACTTTCAGCCTCAGGCCTACCAACACACGAATTTACTTTCTTGGGATTTTTGCCCCACAAAAAAGGCAGAGAAACTTTGTTTAAAGAAATCGCAGCCGGAGAGAGGACCATGGTTTTTTACGAATCTCCACACAGAATTTTAAAAACATTAGAATCGCTTGTAAAATTTTGCCCTACTAAAAAAGTCTGCATAGCTCGTGAGCTTACAAAAATCTATGAAGAATTTAAAACCGGCACACCTACCGAAGTTTTGGAATACTTAGAAAAAAATAAAGAAAAACAAAGAGGGGAATTTACCGTGCTTGTTTCAAATTAAATTACAATAAATCTTCTGGATCTACTGAGATGAGGAAAGATGGTGGCAATTCGTTTAATTTGCTAAGTAAATTTTCGTCTATTTGAGTACCAAGAGACAGAGCGGGTAGTGACCATTTTTGAGGATCCAGCTTTATCAAAGTATTAGTCACATAATTATCTTTGATCTGTGGATGGAATCCACTAAAAATTTCTGGATTGTATTCTTTGAAAGTCTCGGCTAAAAATTCTTTTACTTTTAAGGTTTTTGGTTTGTCGCCAAGATAGGTTATTTTTATAAAACGCTTAAAGGGTGGATATTCGAGCTTTTTTCTATCTTCTATTTCTTCGCGCACAAAAGGAAGCAAATTTCCATTTTTAATAACCTGCAAGGCAGTATCGTTTTTATTTTTCGTTTGGATTATTAGTTTATCTTCTGTTTTATCCAAAATTGCGATTACGATTTGTAATATTTTTTCACTCATCTTAAAATTTGGAATACTCCAAAGTGAATCAAAAGAAGCGATCACAGATAGCGAGACTTTATCTTTCATGTAAAAAAATGCCATTTCTGTGCCTACTAGTATGGATCCCTGTCCGCCGGCAGGCGAGGCTTCTCCGTCTTGGGCGAAAAATTCCTTGATTATTTTTTCTGCTCCAGCGCTCGATTTTGCAGATTCTTTGTCTAATTTGAATATTTTTGTTTTCTCTACTTTATTTTTTAAGTATTCGACTACTGTGTCTGTGCCGATACCGAGAGGCACCAAATTCCAGCCCATACAGTTTAAGCAATGCGTATCTGCATCCAGTTCCACACGGCATTTGTTACAACTAAATATTCTTTTTTTACCATCGCGAGACAAATAAAGCACTACCGGACTCCCACAATTTAGACAGCATTTCATGGTACCGCAATCTTTACATGCTGTCATAGTAGCTAAACCTTTTCGGATAGAAAATACAAACACATTTTTTTTATGAGCCAATTTATTTTCAATCTCTCCGATAATCTCTTCACTAAGTACAGTAAATTTTTTTTCAGCCTCGCCCGTAGGTCTATGTCCGAGAGTATTAGTAGTTCCAGTTATATTTATTTCTCCTTCAAAATCTACACGGAAAGAAAGTGGGTGCATCGACTGGAGCCCATCAGTATCTCGTCTGGCAAGAGTTTCAAAACGAAGCAGAGTGTCACTCATTATAAACTTTGCATTGATTTTTGCGGCATATATTTCGATAAAAATTCGCAGATCGATATGAGGTCTCGCGATTGTTCTATAAGCATTTGAGCTCTCATGTTCCAAGATAATTACCCCTAGGTCACACCTTGGGGTGACTAAAAATGGAGCAGTGCCTAAAATAAGCACAGGGTGATCGGGGTTTGATATTTCTTTTATCAGAGTCAAAGTTTTTTTAGGGCTTATTCCGCTGTGTATTTTGAAGGTGAATTGCTCAATTCCTTTTGAAAGTGAATCGGAAAATTTTTCTATGTCGCGTTCTGTCGGTAGTACTACAAAGACTGATTTTTTACCGGCAAAACTTTCGCGGATCAAAGTTTTGTAAATCGAGATGCGATCTTGTATGGGTAATTGTATAAGTAATTTTTCTGTTTTTAATTTAGCAGCTTGATTCTCGGACAAGGTTAAACCTTGTCCGATTTTTAGGGACATAGAAATCTTGTCATAGTTTTCTATAAACACAGATGGAATGAGTGATGCCACAGCCACATTTTTATTTACCGCAAAATATCTACTTACCTCTAGCGCTGATTCTAGTAACTCACTTTTGAAAATGGAATTTTCTTTTACATCGATGATTTTTCTTAAGTGAAAATCCATGTCTTTGATATTCATTTTGTCGCCCGAGACATCTTCCACGGACGTCACCAATCCAAGTATTTTTTTTGTGCGGAAGGGTATGGTTACTATATTTCCAACCCTTACATCTTTGGCTGTGAAGTAGATCAAATCTTCCTTCCAAATTCCTTTCTTTAAGGGTATTACCGCCACTGTTTTCATGTTTTTTATTTTAACACGGATGTGATATATTCCTCTTATGAGTATTTTTGTAAGAAAATTGGGCATAGATCTAGGAACGGCGAATACCCTCGTGTATTTACCTGGAAAAGGGGTTGTTTTAAATGAGCCTTCTGTCGTTGCAGTTTCCGAACAGGATAATAAAATATTAGCGATTGGTTTTGCTGCCAAGGATATGATCGGTAAAACACCAGAATCTATCATCACATACCTTCCGATGAAGGATGGAGTGATAGCTGACTACCGTGTGACAGAAGCGATGCTCAAATATTTTATCAACAAAGCGCTCGGCAAATTTAATTTATTTAAACCAGATGTGATGGTCTCAGTTCCAGCGGGGGTTACATCTACAGAACGTCGGGCAGTAGTCGAAGCAGCGATCAAAGCAGGCGCCATGAATGCTTACGTGGTAAAGGAGCCTATTTTGGCAGCCATAGGTGCCGGTATTCCGATTTATGAATCGAGGGGGCACATGATAGTAGATATAGGTGGTGGTACGACAGATGTGGCAGTGATCTCGCTCGGGGGGATCGTGGCTTCTACTTCTGTAAAGTGTGCTGGAAATAAAATAGATGCTGCGATTGCCGACTACATCAAGAAAACTTTTAACCTTGCGATAGGCGACCGGACTGCCGAAGAAGTAAAAATAAAAATTGGTGCCGCGATACCACTCGAAGAAGAACTCAAGGTCACCATCAAAGGGCGCGATTATATCCAAGGTCTACCGAGGTCAGCTCAAGTTGGTACAAATGAAATAGTGAAAGCCATAGACGGGGAATTGAAACAAATCATAAAAGCCATCAAGGATGTGTTGCAAGAAACTCCACCGGAGCTCGCTTCAGATATTATGGATTTTGGGATTATTATGACTGGTGGTTCATCACTTTTGCGCAATTTGCCTGATTTGGTTTATAGAAAAACTGGAGTCAAAGCGAGCTTGGCAGAGGATCCGCTTTTTTGTGTGGTTAAAGGCACTGGAGTAGCACTGGAGCATTTGGATGTCTACAAGAGATCTGTCTTGAGCAAAAAGTAATGCGCTTAGATAAAAAAAATTTACATCACGCTTATCTACTCGAAGGTGACCGAGAAGAAATAACTATAGAGGTTTTGGAATTTGTTAAGAGCCTTGGTATCAAAACTCATGGCAATGCCGACGTGGTTCATATAGCACTGGATTCTTTCAAGATCGAGGACGCGCGCAATTTAAAATCTTACGCTCTCGAACGGGGACTATCTCAAGAACCCCAAGCTCGCAAAATTTTTATTATTTCGGTAAATAGTTTTCTACTCGAAGCGCAAAATAGTTTGCTAAAAATGTTTGAAGAGCCGATAGAAAATACACATTTCTTTTTGATAGTGCCCGACGCTAGTGCTTTACTTAAAACATTTGTTTCCAGATTTTACATGATTTTCTCTAAACCAGGTTTAGGGGGAGATCTGCCGGGGATGAAAGATGCAGAAAAGTTTATTGCCATGCCACTACGAAACAGGATTGAATTTATCAAGGAATTACTGGCTAAATCGGATGAAGAAGATGAAGAAAGTGAGGTTGTCGATTTAAATTCCACTCGCGCCCGAGCCTTAAAATTCTTAAATGCATTAGAATCCACCCTCCACACCAAAGTGTCAAGGGCTCCCCTTGACACTAGCTATTTCCATCAGATTTTCAAAGTCCGCGAGTTTTTGCGTATGCCCGGCTCATCGACCAAGACTTTGATGGAATCCGTGGCATTAGTTGTGCCTGTGCTATAATACATATATGCAATACAATTTTTCACAATTTAAGACAGAATTAAAAAAGGTAGAAGATTTTTTAACAAAGGAGTTCAACCAGCTAAATATAGGTCGGGCGTCACCGATGGTGCTCGATGGTATTTCTGTGGAATCCTATGGTTCACGCATGCCGCTTAAAAATGTAGCCAATATTTCCATCGAAGACCCAAAGACTCTGCGCATTGCCCCTTGGGATAAAGGACAGATAAAAGATATCGAAAAAGCTATTATTGGTTCAAATCTTGGGCTTTCTGTGGCGACAGATGACCAAGGTATTCGAGTTATTTTTCCGCAACTCACCACAGAGACACGCGGCTCACTTGTAAAAGTTTTAAAAGAAAAACTCGAAGAATCTAGAATCACAGTGCGTCGG
>Ga0163151_10000853_pt1 | contig 53230 bp, 28 predicted proteins | sample OliLakLV19MP5IB2_FD_145596 | JGI IMG/M metagenome (GOLD analysis project Ga0163151, IMG submission 145596) | Freshwater microbial mat bacterial communities from Lake Vanda, McMurdo Dry Valleys, Antarctica - Oligotrophic Lake LV.19.MP5.IB-2 | ecosystem: Environmental > Aquatic > Freshwater >...
GCAGTTGGAGCGCGCTGGAGGAACCCAGCCAGGACTGAAGCAGAGCGAACTCGAGGGCCGCCGGTGTTGTGCCGGAGGGAGAGGCGGTTGCTGTCGTCATACACTTACGGTACTATTACCGGAAGAACAACAATGCCACGTACCCGTGCCGCCAAAAGCCAAGCCCGGCGCCCGCCATCCCGTGCCGTTCTGGAACGCCAATCGCGGCGCTTCCTGGAACTCAAGCGGGGCCTCGAACAAATCGAGTACTTCTGCAAAGGGACGGTACTGAAACGGATGATGAAGTGTGGCAAAGCCAATTGTGCTTGTGCTTCAGACCCTGTCAAGCGTCACGGACCCTATTTCGAACTCACCTACAAAGCCAATGGGAAAACCGTCAATGTGAAGATCTCGTCCGAGGCGGCGCCCCTCTATCAGGCGGCCTCCCGGCAACATCGTAAATTGAAAACCCTCCTCAACCGCCTCGAAAAGCTCTCCCAAAGCATCCTTCGCCTTCAGGCCAAATTGGCTCAACCCACACACCACAATTGATCGCTTAGACAGGGGTTATCCCGATATCCCCCGTCTAAGCAACTGTGGGCGATAGGCCGAATCACTCTAACTGTCTGATTTTAAGTAGGTTGCCCGCCGTTCCAAAGTAGCCACACCCTCCCCAGGTCCTCGTCGGTAGACATTTTATAGTATTCTTACTTCACTGTGGTCATTGTGGTAAGTGCGGAATGAATTCGACTCGGCCAGCCCTAATTCAAGGCTATTACTTCTTCCAGCGGGAAGAAATGCGCACCCACTGGGATTCCGAAAGCGCTCTACGATATGTATCCGCTTTCAAGGACGATCCCGAGGCGATGAAGAACCTCCGCCTGTTGGCGTCGCAAGGATCCGGCAACAAGGTTTCCACATTCGCATCGGACGATCAGCTCATCGAGCGCGTCGCGCAGATGTTAACGTCCGGTCAAATCGTAGTGGCGATTCCGAACAGGCGATTGCGGAGGCCCCCGAACCTCCTCCCGGACAGGGCCCCCCCGCCGCAGCAAGCCCCGGCTTCGAAACCATCGGAGCCACCCGAGGACAGTCCGACCCTTACGAACAACGACGCCGCCGCGCAGGCCGAGGCGCTGAAAGCCGCTGCCGCCGGGCGAAAAGCGTTTTGCGAGGAGTGTGAGCGTCTTAAGGAAGGCGCCTCCGCCAAGAAGCAGGCGAACGCACCGGCCAAGGACACGCCGGAAAAATCCGCGGCGCCCGTCGACGCCGATGCCAATCCTTGTCCAGCGGACTTCGTGATCAACGCCCCCTGCCGGATCCTTAAGGTCAGCGGCGGCGCTGTGCAGATGTCGGCGACGGAGCTACCCGGCGTCGCGGCTGGAACCTATGCCTGGACGACGACCAGCGCCAAGATCAGGCTGACCAATGCCAACACCTCCACGGTAACCGTTACCCCGCAGGCGAACCCCAGCGCCAGCCGCGAAGCCGAGATAATTACCGTGACGCGCTCCGCGGCCGGCTGTCCGGACGTAGTCAAAACGGTGAATCTGACGGTCGCGAAGGTCACATTTTCGGCTTCAGCGGCTCAGCGCTTCGGCTACGACAATTTCGACACCCCCGCCGACCCCTTGGACGATCATATTTGCACCAAGAAATCCGACCATACATTCCTGGCGGTCGTCATCGCGGGGGGCGCGCTGGGCACGGACTTCGACTTTGTCTGCGACGACCCGGCCATCTGCACGGCGGTCGCTCCGGGAGGAACGGCGTCCTTCGATTTACGACTGGATGGCGGGCCCCCGACATCGGACCATACGACGCTGCGCGCCAAAGTCAAATGCCCCAGCGCGGAGTCCTTCGCCCATATCGATGTGCGGGTGTATAAGGAAAAAGTGGTTGAAGTCGTGGTCGCCAAGGTTTACGATAGCACCGTGGCGGGAACCACTCTAAGCTTCGCGACAGCGGACTACGCCTCCCACGCGCCCACCGCGAACGCAAAATTAAAAGAAGCCGTAGTAAAATTCAACATCACAAACTATGCTGCGGCCAACGCCACGACGGATGTACATTACGACCTTGATGGCAATGCCGCACTGAGTTTCGACATCGGCCGCGACGGGGGCGCAGAGCTTGACGCGATCAAGCGCGCTATCACCGGTACGGGGACCAAGGTGCGAGTGGCCATGATTCGGAATTTGCGATCGTTCTATTACTTGAGCGCCGCCGCCGCCATCGGCGATAGAACGATAACCGTTACAGCAGGCCGTGTGTTCGATACCCGGACGACTCTTATTCTTGGAACCGGCGCGGCGGCGGAGAATGTAAATATCGCCCGCATCGCGGGTAGTACGATCACCCTCACCGCCGCTTTGACGAAGGCCCATGCCAGAGGGGTGTCACTCGAGTATATGGCCGGCGGCTGGAGCACGGATCCGATTTTGATCACCGAGGGCAGTCAATCGCTACTTACCCTTAAGTGGACGGTTCTGCATGAGGTGGGTCATCGGGCTCTGGCACTCGACGACATAAACGACCAGACGGATTTCATGCATTATAACCAGGGCTGGACCGACTATCGGCTCCGGTATTGTCCCCGCAGCAAGTACAGGGGTGGCGGAACCGAGAACCAGTGGGAGACGATCCCGCGTTGAGACAAAAATGAAACAGACGGCGGCGTTCCTCGTGCTGAACTGCGTGCTCATCGCGCAATCGGCGGAGCGCAATAAAACCGCGAGGAGTACTATGTCACAGAAAGCACTGGATTACGTAGCCGCCTTTCAGCGCGGCGAAGATTTCACCCCTCCCGCGACCGGTGTGTTCGCAGGCGGCCAGCCGGACGGCGCCGCGGTCGACATTCTGGGGAAGGAATTGGCCGTTGGGAGCCCATCGGTGCGTGAGAGTATCGTGGCGTTGTTGGTGGATATGGGGCGGCGTACAGATCCGCTTACACCCAAGGGCGCGGACGTGCTGCGCCACCCGCGGATCCTCGGGCTGCTGGCGGAGGCCGGTCTGGTTAAACCCGATCTAGGCCGGGAGGCGGCTATGGACGCCTTGCGGAAGCTCGCGACACAACCAGATCTCAGCCGTTTTGAAAACTTGCTGCGTAAAGCTCTCGAGGATACGCCCTCGGAGGAGGCTTTTCTGCTGGTGGCTAAGGCCAAGGCTCGTAGCGCGCGAGCATTTGTGGATCGGCTGGCCGGGTCGGCCCAATGGCAGAACGTTGAAGCGGCGAAGATTGCGCGGGCGGCTCTCGGTGCGAAGGATGTTGAAGATGCCTTTCTAGCACTGGCCGCGAACGCGGAGGCGGCCCGGGACGGGAAGGCGCTTGGCCGCGCCCTTGGAACGTTGGGGCTAATTGGCGCGCCACGTAGCCTGCGGGCGATCGCTGAGCGTTTACGGACCCCGCTGACCATTCACATGCCCGGCGCATTTGAAAAATCTTTGAGGCTGAACGTTCTTGAGGCGCTGCTCTACAATTTCCCGGACGAACCGGCACTCTATCCGAACAATATCGTCACGGAAGCCGACTACACCGCCGCCGAGCGCTTCTGCGCTAAGACGTTGGGCGTAACTTATCGAAATCCGCCGCCTCCCTTTCTGACTTATCGTGGCTACCCCATTCCTTTGGAACGTTAATGGCTAGTGGGATATCCGCTTCACTCAGGTGACCCCAATAGGTTGTGGTTTGCGCTTCGCCTTTTCGGCGGCCGGGTGAACAATTTGATCGTACGTCGTCGCGTCGACCATGACCGCCTGTTGGGCAAGGCGGTAAAAGAGTTTCCCTCGACTTGCTGAGTTGCGCCGATTGAAGCGGAACGTGAACTCGTCCAGATAATAGTCAAGGTGTTTTCGGCTCACTGCCCCTTGGTGCGTTCCCAGCAGTCATCGCTTGAGGAGTGAGATCACACGGTGGACCCTCGGCATCAATTGCGACGCCGTTTGCTTGTTGCCCTTCAGAATCGTGGCATCGTGCTGGTAGCCATTTTTCGCTACCGGCCCGTACCCCGGCCAACCGTCAGTGTGAATGATGCTCCCTGGAACAACAGACTCCCGAACAAAGGGCAGCAGGCTTTCCGACGAAGCATCAATGATCTGCCGCATGCGAATCCGGCCGATCCCCGGCCCGTCTTCTTGAGCGGCAATAACTGCGACCCGCAGCGCGGACAGCAAAACCCTGAAGGCCACCGCAGGCGTTCCAGATAGGACCGACATGCCTCCTCCGTACTGAAGTTGGCTTCCAACTCGCTCAGATTACGCGGATATTCCTCGATCATCCCCGAATACTACATATTGTGGTCACCTGAGTCAAGCGGATATCCATCAATGGCTATTTGTGCCCAACTTCTCGAGGTTGAGTAGTCCGGTTTATACTCATCGGGTAGCGCAAAAATTCTTGAAACTTGAATCCGGCGTGAAAACGTCAGTTCCGGCTGGCACCCAATGGCGTGAGAGGCGAGATCTTGTCGTGGCACCACGGCGGTAAACGCTGCTGACAGGAAATCGCGAGGCAAATTCATGATGTCGATGCGGGCCACCTTTCAGCGTCTACCGAAACGCGTGGTGGTGCGCACCAGCAATACTTAAACAAACTTGACCGAGCAAGATCACCGAAGAATCAAGCAGAGGTTACGGCCGATGGTGGGACTGAAGAGTTTCGAGACGGCAGCCATTGTGATCAGCGGTATCGAACTGGCGGAAGATCAAGAAGGGGCAGTTAAAAATAGGTAAGTTGGGTGGACGCCGGGCGAAGCCCCAAGAGATCTGGCAAGCCGCGTTGGCCTACTGATCGTATCGGGTCACAGCGACCGCGACCGAAATTGTCGCAACTCCCAATTTGCACCAGAGCCTTTTTGCCTTAGATTAGAGCTATCCAAATGCTCCTTGGATTGAGGGCTATCCATTACTATCCGCTCTGGATCGCTCTAATATATTATCCTACTGCTATCAAGGAGACTGCCCCAATGGAGTCCAGCCGTCAATCTAAAATCCGCGGATCCTACTTCTTTCAGAAAGCACAATTACGCACGCATTGGGACAAAACCAGCGCCCTTCGATTCTTATCCACCTTCAAAGACGATGCCGCGGCGATGTCAAGCCTTCGCCAGTTAGCGTCACACGGACTCGCATCTTCCGCAAAATCGGTGTCCGACTCTGAGGTCTTGAAAAAGATCGCTTGGATGTTGACCTCTGGGCATCTCATAGTCGCGATGACGCGCCTCCGCATGAATACCCCCCCCCATATCGAAGCCATCCGGAAGCCAGTGATCGCCCCGCTTCCCGCCCAAGCAAAATCCGTCGAACCACCGGAAGACGATCCGACCTTTATCAACAACGATGCCGCGAGACAGGCGGCAACGCTGAAGACCGCAGCCGTCCGGCGCGTTCCGTTCTGCGAAGAATGTGAGCGATTGGCCAAGAGCCGGAAATTAACATGAAACCTGCCCTGGAACGATGGCTTTGGCCCAAAGGGCCACGCGCCGATATTTGGGCCCTCGTAGATGCCGCCCAGGACCAGCGGTTATATTGGTCGCTCACCGATTCTTACTTGAACCATAGCTGTCTGTTTGCCGGGCCACTTCCAAGAGAAATCGAGATGGTTGCGCCGTACCTAGTTCAGCTTGAGCCAGAAGACAAATTTACAAAGTTCCTAAGCAAGGAGTGGGGGAATGGAGCCTGTGTCTATTTGCAATGTGACGAGTCAATGAAAACTCTACGTCATCATTTGCGCAAGTTCCTCACCGTTCACGATTCGTCCGGCCGCCGTCTTCTGTTTCGTTACTATGACCCGTATGTACTCAGGGCTTTCCTGCCTCCGTGCAACACCGATGAGTTGAAGGCCATATTTGGGCCGGTTCGCTCCTACTGGACGGAGTCGGATGACCTGAACAGGATGCTGCAGTTTCAATTTGATGGTAAGGGGTTGAAAGTATCAGAGCTCGTTGTCTTGGGAGGCGGCCCAGGCGGCGGTCCGTCGTCATTTGGGGTGGGTTTGGGGATGGTCATTGTTCAGAAGTATCTGGCCGTGGCATCTGAAGGCCGGCGACCCCGCGCACCCATTATCCTCTCCACGGACGGAAGCCTGGAGTCCAGCGGCGGCACATTCAGGCGTTCCTCGCAGGGCGTACGCCTGTTCAGGTCGGCCCAATCTGAAACGGAATTGCCCTTTCGCAACAATGTATGGAAGATCCCTGCCGGCAGTTTCACGCCTGATTTGACGATTTATGCCGAAGGCTTGTCTCCCGGTGAAGTCACGTTTACGCTGGATATGGGACACGGGACGGTTGTGAGCGGAACCATCACAGTGGTCGACGGGGCGAGAGACGCCTCAACTGGCGCCGGGTAATCCTGTCGGCTCCTCCAGCGTCTTCCGACCAAATGCCGGTCGCGTTCGTCAACCTCGGCCCCAGCAACGCCTCCAGATTGTCGTTCTCGGAAACCTCATCTTGAGGTATCATCGGGCGGAATCCACGGCCTTTTGGGGTTCTTGAGAGAGCGTCTTTGGAGTTGACTTACCCCGCGTCGGATGACAAGGCCTCTTACCGCGCTTCACGGGCTCGGCCGCGGTGACCGTCAATTGGACTGCGCAAGAGCACAGACCATGTGTCGGATGGAATCGCGCCGAAGATGCCTTTATGCGGTGCGGCGCTCGTAACGATGATGGAGTCCGCCGACTTCCGGCATGGAAACAACCCGCCCCTTGTCCGCCGATTGGATCGGGCGAGGTTCCGGTGTGTCCTTCTCCAATCCCAGGTGCGTCCGGCTCCGATGATAGTAGTCCACGGAACTTTGCAGATGACGGTACAAGCTCCGTTCACCGAACACGATTACGTGGTCCAGGCACTCGCGCCGGATGGTGCCGATGACGCGTTCGACATACGCTCGGTGCCAGGGCGAACGCGGTGCCGACAGCACCTCTTTGCTCCCCATGGCTTTGATTTGATCCACGAAATCTTTCCCGAGGATCCGGTCGCGATCGCGCAGCAAATAGCGGGGCGCGGTGTCCCAGGGAAAGGCCTCCCGCAGTTGCTGCGCGGTCCACTCCGCGGTGGGATGCGCGGTCACGGCGAAGTGGAGAATCCGGCGGCGGTCGTGTGCCAGCACCAGAAACACATACAGGAACTGGAATCGGATGGTCGGCACCGTAAAGAAGTCCACCGAAACCATAGTCTTAACGTGATTTTCAAGAAAGGTCCGCCAAGTCTGCGATGGCGGTTTGCAGTGGCGAACCATATACTTGCTGACGCTCGTTTCGCCGATGGCAATGCCAAGTTTGAGCAGTTCGCCGTGAATTCGCGGTGCGCCCCAGAGAGGGTTCTCGCGGCTCATCGCACGAATCAAGGATCGGACGTCCGCTGGGACTGCTGGTCGTCCCAGCTTTCCCCGTCGAATCTTCCACGTCCAGAACAGGCCGAAGCCCTTGCGATGCCAACAGATCACCGTCGCCGGCTTCATAATGACGGCACTCGGTTGCCAATCCCCCCAAACCGCCGACAACCAGGCCCACCGGAATCGATCAGCGGTCATCAACTTCGGCCGCTTGACCGAGCGTTGCAGAACACCGAGCTGATGACGAAGGGCCAGAATTTCAAGCTGTAGCGCCGTACGCTGGCGAAAGAAAGCCAAGAAAGCCGCCGCCAGCGCATCCAAGGAAGACGAACATCGGAATCGAAAGAAGGAAGGCAAACCCCAATTTATCAGCAACTTCGAGGTTTGCGAGAACCCACTAGTGTCCGGCTATAAGTCAGGCAGAATCAGTTGGTTAGAAAATCGCTCGAATTCTTCTGGAGGGTGCATGTGCTGGAAGGCCCGTAAAATGGGGGTTTGCTCGAACAGATTGACGCTCAGCACTTGGAGGATCTCGTAGAGCGTTGCATCGAGGGCGAGGCGCTTGCGGAGAATAGCGACGAGGACGTAGACGGCGACAGCAACCCAGATCTGAGTTTTCACGGAATTCTCTGTTATTCCGTAAAAGACCTTGATACGCAGATGTTGTTTAATCGCGAGAACCACAGGCTGGGATCGGAAGGATCCGAATGCGGACGATCACCGACGCCTCGGCGTCATCCTTAATGAGGTTCGTGCAGGAGAGTGTCGAGCCCGGAGCCATCCTCCATACGGACGGGTGGGTTAGATACGCCTCGGCGAAAACGCAAGGGTATCCACATCGAGTAACTGTTCTGAGCGGGCGGAAGGAATCGGCATCGGAGTTGATGCCCCGCCTGCATCGGGTCGCCTCGCTAGTGAAGCGGTGGCTGCTGGGCACTCACCAGGGCGCCGTTAGCCGGGAGTATCTGGACTATTACTTGGATGAGTTCACGTTCCGATTCAACCGGCGCAACTCCAAAAGCCGTGGCAAACTCTTCTATCGGCTTGCCCAACAAGCCGTAGCACTGGAACCGCTTCCTTTTAAGAACATCATCGCTCATTCAACATCGGATTCACGTCAACCACAACCTGTAGTGGCTCAGGGGCCCAAACCTGAGTGAAGTAAATACCCATCTCAGCTATTTATCATTTCACTCGGGATTTGGACGAAAAGTGGACGTAATCGATATGGTATATCCCCGGTCGCTAAAGTGTTCAACCCCTAGTTATCAGCAACTTCTAGGTTTGCGAGAACCACAGTAGAGTAATATAACTCGAGCAGTTCCAGGGAGCGGATTGTAGCGCCATTCCCCAAACCTTATTTCTGACCCCTCCAGCTATCGATAAGGGCTGCTTTCGGCATTGCGGTTATACCCTTTGATAAGTCGAGAACTGTTCAAGAGACTACGATATTAACGATCGTGCGAGACCCCCCCCTCTCCCTGACCTTCCACTTCGTATCGTACCTTCGGGTCCTTGGCCGCAAATGCGGCGCGTGGGGCCGAAATTAGAATCCAGAGCCGGGTAACAACGTCTAATCCCTGCGGGTCAGGACGCTCGCGCAAGCGGACCACCAAGTGTACCGTTCCGTTCGCGCCTGTGAGCGACTTCACTTCGGGGGTGTGATCCATTCCGGCTCCCTCAGCGCACGATCCCCACAACAGCACGTGCGTTTTCCAATCGACCGTCAGGTCCCCCAACGCTTTGTTGGTCACGCGCAGCGAGCCCAACTGCCGGTCGAAGGCCGCTTGTGAGTAGAGAACAACAAGTTCCGGCTGGGTGCGATCGGGCCTCGGCGGCCGGTACCCGGTCGCGAGCGTTTGATGTGGAATTTGTTCGTTCATGGCGTATCCTACGTGCTGGAATGAGTTGCAGTCAAACAACAATAGAGCGACGGCGGCCACGGAGGCAGCCGAAGTCGCCGGACGTGAGAGGCTATGGAGCATTGCGAGGTCCAAGGACGGCCGTCGTTGCGCCATCCGTCACCTGTACGAACAGGTTCGCCCCGCGCTGGGCCGGAGTGATCGGGACGGCATTGAAAGCGTGAACGCCCGCATCAGCCGGCGTGAATGTGTACTGGGCCGCCTGGGCGAATGCGACAGCGCCTTGACGTAAGTTCACTGTCACTGTACCCATAAAATTCCTGGAAGTGTTGTTGAAGGCGTCCCGCGCCGTGACCGTTACAGAGGCTATCGGACCGCCCGCTGCAATCGCCCCTACGACGAGAAGGAAATTGGAAATGACATCGGCTGTTAGGTTCAATACGGGGGACGGCGTTGAGATAGCTCCGGAAGCCGCGGTCAGTCGCACCGCTTCGGCGGTGAACGCCGTCACCAGGAATGTGAATTCACCGTTGTCACCCGACACATAAGTATGATTGTTCCCAATGACTCCGGGCGACGTCTCGATGCGCACACCGCGGTTGGGAACGGCGGCTGCGAATATCGTCCCGGAGGTGAGATTCAGCGTGACGACGCCCGCGAACGAAGTGAGCCCCTCGTTGTTTACGTCTTCCGGACGGACCTTGACGCGAATGGTGTGCCCCGCGCGCGTTCCGCCCTCGATCTCGAAGCGGAAGTGGTGCAGAGCTCCACCGGGCTGGATGGTGACGGCGGAACTGGTAGTGGAAATGGCGCCGCTCGTCGCAACAAAGTTTACGACTTCCGCCGTGTAGCAGGCGACTTCGAACGCGAAGCGGCCGGAATCAGGCAGTTCGTACGCATGGGTCGGGCTATCGAAGAACACACCGGATCGCGTCCCATCTCCCGCCGTCGCTGCGGCCGTTCCGGGGTTCAGGGTTAACGTCACGGTGCCCACGAAGTCTTCAATTCGATCGCCGTTCGAATCCTGAGCGGTCACCATGACGCGGAAGCGATCGCCGGCCGTCTCGGTGGCAGGCACATCGAACTGGAATCGGGTCAGCGCTCCCGCCAGCACTTGGACCTCGTCGCTCAGCCCGGAAATAGCGCCGACAGTCGCCTTAAGTTGTAGCGGTCCGGCTGTGTAATCGATAAGGTTGAAGACGTGCACCCCACGGTCGACCCCATTGAACCGGTGGGAAAATGCCGCTTCGGTGAATGGATCGGCATCCAGGTTCTTGACGTGAACGCCGCGTCGGCCGCCGGCCACAGTGCCCTTCTGCCCCTGAATCACCGAGAGCGTCACCTGTCCAGCGAAGTTGGTCTTCACCAGGCCATGCACATCATTGGCCACTACTTCTACCTCCAGCGGGTCGCCGGTATGAGGCGGGTTGTTGTAGAGACGGGCTCCCCCGCGCCGGCGGATCGTGAGTTCGAAGGTCGCTAACGCTCCGGTGTTACGAACGTTCAAAGTCAACGTGCCGCTGCGGCCCGCACCGTCCACGGCCGTCACTATCACAACCTCCTCTCGATGGCCGGTAAACGGCACGCTCGCCATGAACGGCTTCGCGACGACCGTGCCGAACACATACGGAACGCCGGCAGCCGGAGCTGGTAATCCATTCAGGAAAACCCCTCTCACGGGCGCAAGTTGCCCGGGAGTACCGTTGTGGCTGATGACCGGCGCTGGAGCTGCCGGCATGTTGATCACCAGGAAGCCGAACTGATCGACGCCATAGATGAGGATGTTTACAGCTTCGCCCACCGCAACATCGTTCGACCCTTTTGCGCAGTACAGCTTCAGCGCCGTGATCGCCTTGGGGTTGTCGCGACAGTGAAAAACGAAGTCGTCGAAATCGTCGATGAATGTCCTGATAACAGTGTTTATGGCTTGGGTCGTTGGTGTTCGAAGCGTGGCGAAATTCGTCAGCGGGATACTGAGCAGAGGCGGGGCGACGGCACTGTTGGCGTCGGTATCCGGCAGATGCACTTCGATCGCGTCGAATAGTTCGAGGCGCCGCTTATGGAAACTGAGCTGACACAAGTACTGGGGCGTCAACCCGAAGCCGGTCAGCGCCACTTGTGTCCATGGGAAATTGGGTAAGGGCTGACTGGGAGCGAGTTGATAGTTGCTACTGGAGATCCATGCCGCCGCGATGGTAGCACCGCCCGGCAGCATGGAGCCTCCGTCCTGCGCCAACTGGTATCGCGCGCCCGCTACGTTGCGCACCCAGATAAATGCGCCCGGCACTTCGCTGCGGAACTCGAAGCCGTACCACTGGGTGTTGGCGTGTCCCCTTAGAGTGCAGAACTGGAAGAAGGGATCAGGCGCGCCATCGACGCCTCTTCCTTCCGACGAAAGGCCTTGATTCAGCGCCGCGAGCACGGCCTTCCAATAGTGCACCCGCCGGATGTTGTTGTAGACGGCCGGTTGGTTCGGCAACTGCGCTCCGGTTGGCGGCCCGCCCGCCGCCGGACCAGGATCGGCGCCCCGCGTCGCTCCTGGCGCGCCCGTGCCTCCGCCAGCCAGCAGGTTGGGCAGCGGGTCGGCCGTGGCCTCCATGTATTCAATTACGCGAGGCATCTGCGCAGGCTGCCGCAACGCCGGGTCGAGCAGCATCAATTCGGCCGCGATGCCCGCGGACATCGGAGTCGCGAACGACGTCCCGCCGATGCCGCCGACCGTCGTGTTGCCGATTGCGCCCGTCGGATTCGAGAGCCCCCCGGCCGTGGGGCTTAAAGCAGGCACAATCGCGCGGATGTTCTCACCGGGTGTGTGTATCGAAACCTGCTCGCCGATGTACGTGTGAGCGGCGCCGATGTCCTGTTGGTTGGGCACGGTGACGGTGCCCGCCGGCCCAACCTCGGCAGAGGATCCGACGATGCAGACATTGCGGCGATGTTGGTTCGCTCCACCGTAGGCGGCATTGGATCGCGACGTTGTCCGCTCGGTCGCATGGCGCCCCCACTGACGTGTCGCGGTATCGTAGGTGTTGGCGATGAACGGGGCGGCCGCCCCGCGAAAGTTACCCGCCGACGCAAACACAATCTTGCCCTGGGAAATGAAGTCTTGCGTGCGCTGTTCTATGGCACGCCATTGTTGCGCACTCGCGAAGAGTGAGCTAAGCGGATTGGGGTTCCAGTAACGATGCGAGGACGTCGAGTGCACCAGTACCTCCGGATCGCCTGCCAGGAGTTCCAGGTTCACCAGTGCGCTCAGGAACGAATTGTCGTGCTGAATCGGGCGGATTTTCACATGCGGAGCAACGCCGATCACGACGTTGTTCTGGTTGCGCGGAGCCACACCTATCAGCGCGCCCACACCGTCCGCCGCCAGGCACGTCATCACGGCCGAGCCATGCCCCCCACCTACATCTGATACCGTGCTTAGGTCGCCATCGGCCCGAACCACAGCCGTGTTGGCGTTGCCCGACGCGATGCCGATAATGTTGGTGGGGCGCACCATCCGTTCCCCTTTAATATGGTAGTCGTTCAGCACGGTGCTCTGAGTGCCGCTGAAGTTCTCGCCGGCACCCAGCCCCGAATCGGTCACCGCGACAACCACTTTCGGAATACGTGGGAGTTCACTGTCATCGGGTTCGCGGATCCAGTCGTCATACGGGACGTCCGCGCCCAAAAGGGCTGGGTTGATGGGAGAGATCGGAGTCTTGCGGAATACGACGTCCACGCGATTGTCGAGCGGGCTCGCGGCCACACTCGACGGGTCCGCCCGGTGGGCGCTACCGCATCCGAACTGGGCCGCCGGATAGAAACGGCCATCCGCCAAAGCCGCGGGCACGACGGAGTTCATGTAGTCCTCAATGAGCGCTATCCGCGAGCAAAGGCCGATGGCGCCGTCGTCGGTAAGACTCTTTGCCTGCTGAAATGCTTTGACCGCATTGATCGTGGGCTGGTCGTTCACGCCGCGTTGAAACGGCAGTACCAGATTTCCCAATTGCTCCAGCATGAACTGGCATTCGCGGATGCCCCACTTCGCATCCGGGCAGGCTGTAATGGCAGTCGCACCGATAGAGTCGCGAAGCTTCCGGCCCATGCGCATGAGCGTGGATGCTGTAGGCGCCCATCCAGTGGCCGGCGCCGGTAGTCCTTCAGCCGCCTCGAAATTGCGTAACGCCGTGATGAGAGCGGGACTCGATGCGCCCGTGATGGGACCAGCATATAAGCCGAGACGCACCATCGCAAACTCGATCTCCCGCGTGTTCGTCGACACCGGCCGGTTGCCTGAGCAAAACTGATCGAACCAGAAACCCATTTTGTGTCGCAGTAGTTCCCACAGGCTGGTTGCGCGTCTCAGACTGAGCGTATTGCGACGATCGGCCGTGCTGAAACTCGACTCGCACATCCCGAAAAGAGCGATCTTGGTATCGGCCTCGTCATTGTTCGCCGCAAGAAGCTGCGCCAGCCCGGCCAGTACCGCCGGTCCGGCAAAGGTCTTGTTCCGCTCGAATCCGATCACTCTCACTACCGTCGGGCGCCGCCGCGGGAACAAATGCCCCTCAATCAGCCGTAGCGCTGGAAAAGTATGAATCACGAAATGATGCCAGTGGAGGGCGGCATTGTTAAAAATTCGCGTCGGCGGCCCCGCGAAGTCTCCGTGGATGGCGCGCGCGATCAACGCCGTATTTTCAGCAATCGGCGCCGGGTCATGCGGGTGAAGCGCCGAAAGCGTGACGGTCTCAATCACCTCGTCATTGTAACCAGTGATTTCACCACACAACGCGACAAGCGCGCCGGTGTCTAGGTCCACTTCGGCTCGGGCCTCCAAGATTTTGAACCGCGGCGAGAGCGCCTGCGGACGGAATCGCAATGCGTGCAGCACGCTCGACATCTGCAAGCCAGGCGTATCGTCCTTGTAGTCAAAGATCATCGTGGATTTCTTGACAACCACCGATTCGTCGCCGCCTTCCAGCCGGTCCCCCTCGTAGTAACCGTTCGCGATGGTCTTGTCGGTGTCCAGGTAATTCAAGCTATGGGCGTGATAAAGAATCTCCGTCACACCGTCTTTACGAATGTAAATTAGCCGCACCCGATTCTCGCCGTTCATGAAAAGGGCGAATCGACCTGCCTCGGCCTCACCTTCAATCGCGCTGGCCATTACCACGCGCTGGCGCCCCATCTCCGCGTTAGGATGAATCTCCATTCCGCCCGGACTCTCCTCCACCCAGTCCGGCACGCTGCTGTACGTTGTGGATGCGCCGCTCAAGCGGACCGCAGCCGTGATATCCACATTGTCTTCCGTATTGTTGTCGCCGTCGTCCAGGATAATTTGGATCTTCGTTACGTCCACCAGAGGCGTCAGGAAGGTGAGCGCCGGCTTGCGAGTCCGCAAGATGCAATAACGCAGCGAACGCGATTGGCCGCCATCCGGGTCACTGACACGGATATCGAGCATCCCCAGCGGTGCGCTTACTCCCTGCGCGGTCCCGGTGAGTTGTGTGACGAAGCCGCTGCCACTGGTAACTTCGACGAGTTGAATATCGGGCCAGTTATCGGGGTTGATCCCCTGGCCGTCACCATACCAGAAGAGGATCTTTTTCACAGAAACGTATTCGCCGTCCTGCGCCTGCAAACCTACCGTGACGGTCGCGGTGCCGCCGGAGATAGTCGCCGTGCTGGCCGCTACCTGTGAAACGCAAACCCGCACCATTTCCGAATCGCGCGGCGGCTTTCTGTATTTTTGAAGGCGTTTCACCACGGGTGCGGGCAGTGGCGTCACCACCTCCGTCTCCAGCCAACTCCAAGCGCGTTCCGGAAGCGCCAAGACAATGCCCCGAATGAAACGCACCTTCGGTTGCGGACAGGACTCCTCGGTGGAGGTGGGAGGTTGGCCCGAAAAAGTCGAATCCGCATCCCTGGAACTGTCCGTGAGGCGCTGGCGATCTCCGGGCGGCATTGTCAGGATGGCTCCTCAGCCGGTGCACTCCCCTCCGCCCTTTCCAGGGCGGCCTCCATTAACCGGTTCATCTTTAACCTCGAAGTCCGAAATGGTCTATGCAGGATTTCGGCAGCCCAGGGCAGCCGCTGGTCGGAATCGAAGTCGCGCCCGAAGACGCACATCAGGTCCAGGTACTTGCAGATGTCGCGTTCAGTATTGAAACCGTGGGTCGACGCACGAGCACTGCCATACCCGATAAAAAGATGGAGGCCATCGGTCCCGAGGGATGCAGCCTGTTCCGGAAAGAACCGAATTAGATGTCGTTCCAAGCGAATCTCGAACTCCTGACGTCGCTTGGCGGCGAACACCTCAAACATTTCCTTGCGAATGGTTAGCAACGTAACGCTCCCCGAATTCAAAGATAGGCTGAGTATAGCGAAGAGCTTCGAAACTATTCAACGACCTTGAATGCGACCCGCATAAGCGCGGGTAGCGTGGCGGACGAGCGGGTCACGCAATTGCTCCGCCAGGGGGACGCCAAAGTGTTCAAGAAGTACTCGCAGATGAAACTGCAGATGAAACGGGAGGCGCTACAGAAGTTGAACCGGAAGGCCAACGAGGACCGACCGGGTTTTGTCACGGAGAAGGTCAACTGATGGGGTTTTGTCGCGGTCTTGCCACGGTCGGAGCTCTTTGGGGTCGATTTGGGCAGATGGGACGGTATCGGAAATTGAGAAAGTGGTTTTAAAATCAAGGAAGCAGCAAATGTCGGGGCGTAGCGCAGCCTGGTAGCGCACCTGCCTTGGGCGCATGACGGCCCGCTCCAAAGCTTCTTTAGGTTCATCTCCATTTTCAAGGTTTTCAACAACTTGGGGAATCTGCTTTTCGCTCAACAGCAACCCGAGTAGTCTCAACAGCGAGGGTCTTGTCACGGTTTTGCCACGGTCGTCGTTGCCGGTCCTTCGCGGATCGTCATGCTAGTAGTTCAGTTGCGGCAATCTCTGACACGAGCTGAAGAGAACACTCGCCCCGCGCTACCAGCGGATGAGAGAAATGCAGCCTACGAACCCCAACGTGCCAGGCGCTGCCAACTCAGGAAATGGAGTTTGAGCGAGGCCGCCGATCACTGGGTTTTTCGCTCATTAGCCGTTTGGATGCAGCACAGCAATAGATCTTGCTCGATAAACTCCTCTCGAAGCCAATGGAGACCGAGTGGGTTGAGTTTAAGAAGAACCGGTAGCCATCCGGTGCTAGCCCGCCATACGAAGAAGGTGTTTATCTTGCTGCACTGACTGTCAAAAGCATTCCACTATGGAACTAATTTGACAACTCCGCTTAGACTCTGAAAGAATGGACCTGTGCCGCGAAGCCGCTACGACGAACTCGTGACTCTCGCCGAGGAGCATGACGGACTGTTCACTTCCGAGCAGGCCCGCGAAGTCGGCTTCACCGATTCGGTCCTGGTCCGACTCGCGCAGCGCGGTCGGATCGAAAGGACTGCGCGAGGGGTCTACCGGATACCCTACGTTCCCCTGAACCGCCTCTCGCAATACCGGGAGGCTGTACTCTGGGCGAAGGCGCACCGTGGCCCAATCAACGTTGCCCTTTCCCATGGAACTGCGCTCGTCATCTACGGCATCTCTGACGCCAATCCCGCATCCATCCACCTGACGGTTCCCCACGCAGCCCGGTTGCGGAGAGTCTGCCCCAAGGCGGTCGTTGTCCATCGTGCCGAGCTTGGGTCCGACGAGATCAGTCTCTTGGAAGGACTACCGGTCACCACCGTTGACAGAACCGTCACTGATCTTGTGGAGTCAGGAGGGCGCGTTGATATCGCAAGGCAGGCGATCACCGACGCCCGGAAGGAAGGGTTCATTTCGAATGCCGGGGCACAGCGCTTGCGCGGGCAACTGCGGCAACATTTGAATGGGCTCCGCGCGTCATGACACCCAGGCCAAAGCCAATTGAGCGACTCGAAAAACGGTTGGCAAGAGTCGCACGGGAGCAAGGGCTCGATCAAGAACGCCTCCGGCGCTGGGTTTCATTTCTGGCGTTGTGCGGCGTACTCGAAAGAGCGATGGGTGAAGGGATTCTTGGATCGTACTATCTAAAGGGAGGCGTCGCGCTTGAACTGCGCTTCGCGACCCGCGCCAGGGCGACAAAGGATCTTGACATCGGCCTGGAAGGCCCACGCGCAAACCGGCTCGACTTGCTTCAGCGATCCCTCAATTTAGGCTTCGAGGACTTCGCCTTCCGCGTGAAGGCTGAGACACGAGACCTGGAACAAGCCGACACCGTCCGCGTCAACGTTGCGGTGAGTTATCGGACGCGAGCCTGGCAGACGGTCGAAGTGGACCTGGGTCCGGCGAAACAGCTTGATGTGGACTTTGTGGCTCCACAAGTGCGAGGCCTCATCGAGTTGGGAGTCCCCGTGACGTCGCCGGTCCGCTGCCTTGGGTTAGCCGAACAGCTCGCACAGAAATTGCATGCCTGCACTGGACCCTCTGCGGCAGGACGAGCCCGCGACGTTCTCGACATCCTGCTCATCGAGATGCTGGGCGGCCTCGACTATCGCCGAGCGTCTACCGCTGCTCGCCAAGTCTTCGCGGAACGAGCGACTCACGCATTTCCGCCGACCTTCACGATGCCTGCCGAGTGGCGACCGGAAGTGGAGTCGCTAGCTGTCCAACTCGGTTTTCAGCAAACAAGCGCGCTGGAAATCGAAGGCCGGTTTCTTACCGTCCTTCAGCGGCTAGCGGAGGCTGCAGACTAGGCCGCTTACAGGTCGAACTGTCAATTCGGCGTTTCTCGGGCGTCGGACGTGCTCATGCAAGCTGCGATTCAAGTCAGCGCAGACAAAGGATTCGTTGCTCGCATCGCGCTTCATTCCCTGCCTCAGTTCAGCTCACATCTGCGCGCCCGTACCAGGCTATTAATGCCCAACCCCTCGAAAAGGTCTAATCCGACACGTGGGGCCTTTTATATCACTGTCGTTCTCGGAAACCTCATCTTGAGGTCTGATCGGGCGGGATCCACGGCCTTTTTGGGTCTTTTAGGAAGAGCCTTTGGACTTTACTCGCGCCGCGTCGTCGGCTGACAATGCCTCTTTCCGCGATTCCAATAGGCTCACGGGCGCGGCCTCGGTGACGGTCATTATGGCGGCGCAAGGGCACAGGCCAATGCGGATGGAATAGCGTGGAAGATGCCTCTATGCGACGCGGCGCTCGTACCGATGATGGAGTCCGCCGACTTCTGGCACGGAAACAACCCGCCCCGTGTTCGCCGATTGGATCGGGCGAGGAACTGGAGAGTCCTTCTCCAATCCCAGGTGCGTCCGGCTCCGATGATAGTAATCCATGAAACTTTGCAGGTGACGGTACAAGCTCCGTTCGCCGAACACGATTACGTGGTCCAGGCACTCGCGGCGAATGGTGCCGATGACGCGTTCGACATAAGCTCGTTGCCAGGGAGAACGCGGTGCGGACAGCACCTGCTTGATCCCCATAGCTTTGATTTGATCCACGAAATCTTTCCCGAAGATCCGGTCGCGATCACGCAGCAAATAGCGGGGCGCGGTGTCCCAGGGAAAGGCTTCGCGGAGTTGCTGCGCGGTCCACTCCGCAGTGGGATGAGCGGTCACGGCAAAGTGGAGAATCCGGCGGCGGTCGTGAGCCAGCACCAGAAAGACATACAGGACCTGGAATCGCATGGTCGGCACCGTAAAGAAGTCCACCGAAACCATCGTCTTAACGTGATTTTCGAGAAAAGTCCGCCAAGTCTGCGATGGCGGCTTGCGGAGGCGGATCATATACTTACTGACGCTCGTCTCGCCGACGGCAATGCCAAGCTTGAGCAGTTCGCCGTGAATTCGCGGAGCGCCCCAGAGCGGGTTGTCGCGGCTCATCGCACGTATCAAGGTTCGGACGTCCACTGGAACCGCTGGTCGTCCCAGCTTTCCCTGTCGAATCTTCCATGTCCAGAACAAGCGGAAGCCCTTGCGATGCCAGCCGATCACCGTTGCCGGCTTCATAATGACAGAACTTAGTTGCCAATCCTCCCAGACCGCCGACAACCAGGCCCAAAGGAACCGATCAGCGGCCGTCAGTTTCGGTCGTTTAACAGACCGTTGCAAAACTCTGAGCTGGTGACGAAGGGCAAGAATTTCGAGCTGAAGCGCCGCGCGATTGCGAAAGGAAGCCAGGAAAGCCGCCGCCAGCGCAACCAAGGAAGGCGGACATCGGAATCGAAAGGAGGGAGGCAACCCCCAATTTATCAGCAACTTCGAGGTTTGCGAGAACCACAGTAGCGGCCCCTACCGGGTCCACGTCGCTCAACGAACCTCCGTCGCTTCCAACAAACACCGGATTGATCGCCATTCGGTGGAAGGGCGATCCCGGTAACTCTCGTATGCGGTACTAACAGATCGATCATGCACACGGGTTCCGGCCGCCCGGAATCGCACGGCTGCCCGCCTTGCCCTCGCGGATTGTGCATACATGAAAGCGGTCTAGGAGTGTGTCGGAAATAAAAAACTCTCTACGTAGAATCAACGAGTTACGGGGATTTTACATCTGGCAATTGTCTGTAAGCTGTTGATTCTAGGTGCTTCGAAATCTATCTCCGACAGACTCCTAGGAGTGTGTCGAAATTGAAAGCTGGGTCCAACGTAGAATCTACATGTCATCAATCATCAGAAAACGTAGTTTTCTGAACATTCGGCCGAAGGCAGCAACATCATCCGCGCCGAAGGCGCGCAGTCAGTCCGGTCATCTGAGGCTCAAAAAGAGTATGGTGTACAGGATAGGCGGCAGTGAAAAGGGCCCCTACCGCGCCAACGGTGGGGGCCCTGCGATCGGTACCCGAAACAGGTAAACCAACCAGAACAGGTCTACGCTGACATGAAATAGGGACCGTTGTCCAGCCCGCCGGCCTAAGCATGGCGGCACACGATACGGTCCTCCTCCAACGAATCTGCCTACTTTCCGGCTGTCACGCCGTCTTCTTCGTCTGCGCGCATTGCGACCGGGGACATCGATACTGCGGCCGCCGGTGTAGCGAGGTAGCCCGGACTCAGCAACGACGGCGCGCCAATCAGCGTCACCAGCGAAGCTCGGAAGGACGGCTCGATCATCGAGACCGGCAGCGGCAATACCGCTCGCGACAGTGTGCCGCTCGCGCTCGCGTGACGGATCAGGGTTCCGTTTCGATCACATCCCCGGCACCATTGCCGTGTGGAGACAACGAAGTGTGGCCCGCCCGGCCGCCACTGCTGCGATGCCGGGTTTGCGGGCGGCCAGGACGCTTCATCGACCCGTTTCCACGAATGTCACGACGAAGGTGAAACCCATTCATGATTCCTCCGGAAACCAGAGCTCAGATCCGCCGCTTCTTCTACGCCGAACATTGGAAGATCGGCACCATCGCGCGGGAACTCAACGTACACCCCGACGCGGTGCGGAACGCCATCGAAGCGGAACGGTTCAAAAGCGCGCAGCCGATGCGCGGCTCGATCACCGATCCGTATCTCGGCTTCATTCAGCAGACGCTCGAGGCGCATCCGCGTCTGCGCGCCACCCGTGTCTACGCCATGGTTTGCGACCGGGGCTACACGGGCGGCATCGGGCAGCTACGCCGTGCAGTGACTCGTTTGCGGCCACACCCGCGCGAAGCGTTCCTGCAACTGCAGGCCTTTCCAGGTGAGCAAGGGCAAGTGGACTGGGCTCACTTCGGCCATGTCATGGTCGGCCGCGCCAAACGGGCCTTGTCCTGTTTCGTCATGACGTTATCGTACTCGCGCGCATTGTATCTGGAGTTCTTTTTCGACCAGACCATGGAGAATTTCCTGCGCGGACACGTCCATGCGTTCGCGTTCTTCCAGGGACAACCGCGCGTCATCTTATATGACAACCTCAAGAGCGCGGTTCTGGAACGGCGCGGCAACCACATCGATTTCCACCCGCGTCTGATTGAGCTCAGCGCGCATTATCATTTCGCCCCCCGGCCTTGCCAGCCCCGTGCCGGGAATCAGAAGGGGCGTGTGGAACGGGCCATTCGCTATGTTCGCGATTCGTTTTGGGCAGGTCGCGGTTTCACCACTCTGGCCGAATGCAATCGCCAAGCCTGGCTGTGGCGCGATCAGATTGCACATCCGCGTCCCTGGCCTGGCGGCGATCCTGTTTCGGTTGCCGGCGCCTTCGACCAGGAGCGTCCGCGCCTGTTGCCGCACGCTGCACACCCATTTCCGACTGACCGCATCGAGACCGTACGTTCGGCAAAGACCATCTACGTCCGCTTCGATCTCAACCAATACTCGATTCCGCCCAATGCCGTCGGACGGCAGCTCACGCTGGCCGCCTCCGACACCGTGGTGCGCGTCCTCGACGGACCGATCGAGATTGCCCGGCACTGCCGCAGCTACGACCGGGGGCAGACTATACTCGATCCCGCTCATCAAGACGCAGTGCTGGCCACCAAACGCAAGGCGCTTCATGCGACACCAGCCGGCCGGCTGGAACAGCTTGTACCCGAGAGCCAGACGCTGCTCGACCAATCGTTCGCACAAGGCGAATCCCCTGCGCGCGAAGCCGCCCGGCTGACAAAACTGCTCGCCGAATATGGCGCCCACGCATTGCGGCGGGCGATCAACGAAGCGCTCGATCGCTCCACACCACGCGCCGATTCGGTCGCGTTTCTGCTGCGCCGCCAACCGCGATCCATGCCTCTGGCTCTCGATCTCAGCCGCCATCCGCAGGCGCAAACGGTCGATGTCCGTCCGCACGATCTGGAGACCTACGATGAACTCGCCAACGGCAAAAAACATGAGAACTGATCTGGCGTCACAGCTCAAGCAGATCGGGCTCAGTGCGGTGCCATCTGAGCTCGACGACTTTGTTGCGCGCGCCAGCAAGGCGCGCTGGTCTCCGCATCAGATCTTGGAAGCCCTTGCCGCGGCTGAAATGGCGGAGCGCTCCAAACGCAGTCTCGAACGGCGGCTTCGTCTCAGCGGCATTCGAGCCTTCAAGCCCATGGCGGATTTCGACTGGACCTGGCCCACCAGGATCGAGCGCGACATCATTGAACGCACGATGACGCTGGACTTTCTCGGCGAGGCCCGCAATCTCGTGCTTGTAGGCCGGAACGGTTTGGGCAAGACGATGATCGCCCAGAACATCTGCCACACCGCGGTTCTGGCCGGGCATTCGGTACTGTTTCGTTCCGCCGCGGCGTTGCTGGAGGAACTGCACCGGCAGTCGCCGGAAGGTCGTCGCCGGAAACTGCGCACGTATGCCAATGTCGGGCTGCTTTGTATTGATGAGGTCGGCTACCTATCCTTTGATGACAAGGCCGCCGATCTGCTCTATGAAGTCGTCAACCGCCGTTATGAACGAAAACCGCTGATTGTCACCACGAACCGCCCGTTCAAAGAGTGGAACGAGGTGTTTCCCAACGCCACCTGTATCGTCACGTTGCTGGATCGCCTGCTGCATCACGCCGACGTCACGGTCGTCGAAGGCAGTAGCTACCGGGTTCGAGAGAGTGAACGGGAAACGGCCGCCCGAAGAGGCAAGAAATGAACTCCGAAGCGGCCTTCGCCGCCGCCGTCCTTGCTGCCTACGCCAATCTCCCGGAGACACCGCTCCGTCCCAGTCCCAGCGATCAAGCAGTGGCGCGAAAGCTGTTCCGGGATTCGGTGCCGTTACCGCTCATCGAGTCCGCGTTGCTGCTCGGCAGTCTTCGCCGCCTACTCCGGCCTCAAGATCTGCCACCACTCCCCAAGATCCGTTCGCTGGCCTACTTCCTGCCCGTCATTGAGGAGCTTCAACTCCAGCCTCTCCCCGATGGCTACCTGCAACACCTTCGCCTCAAGCTCCACAGCCTCTCGGCCTCATGCTCAGAAAAATACGTTTTCTGAAGGCCGTTAACATCTACAAACTACACGGATTGGCCGTGCAGAAATAGTCTGTAATTTGTTGATTCTGCATACACGAGTTTTTCCTCCGAGATACTCATAGCTACTAACGTATAGCTATGCTAACGACGTTGCTGCTCTGCCCAGTGATCGAGATGGCGAGGGGAACCGTATCCCCTGTGGGAGTATCAGCGGCGAGGATAGCATTGACTTGATATAGGCCGGCGAAGCCGGGCGTGAGGCCGCTGAAGAGTACCTGTGCCCTCTTCTCGCCGACAAGGACTTCTACCGGACTCACGGTCTCAGCCAATGGAGAACTTTGCGCGACTGCGCCCAATATTACATTTGGCTGCACCAACCCAAGCCCGGTGCAGTAGATCACGATCAATTGGCCCCGCTGAGCCGGGTTGGTAGGATCGGCAACGGTCATCTGGTCTGAGCCCATGACAATGCCCTGTCCCGTACCCGTTGCATCACGAGTGAAAATTCCGGGCTGGGCACTAGCAACAACATAGGATTCGGGAAGTGACAGCTTGTTGCCGTGCCGGACTGCCACTTGAATAGACGTGTTCACCGGAATATCGAATGGGACCTGCGTGTTAATCTGACTGGGGCTGATAAATGAGTGTGGAAAGAGTGGAATTGATTGTCCGCCGAGCAGCACTTGCGTCCCATCAGCCTCCCCGGGCAGGGGCAAGCTGGAATTCGGTGAAACATTGGCCAAATTGTTGCCATAGATGGTTACCAGTGTTCCAGGAGCAATCAACCCATCACTTTTTTGACTAGCGCTATTCACCATCGATAGCTGACTGATAAGGGGGACGTTTGTTCCGGTGGCAATGCGGACCAGGCGGTCGCTCCGGCCACCCTGAACGGTAAGGCCCTGAACGAAGACCGATATGGCACTGACCGTAACTCTACCCCCCGACGGATTGACCGGTTTCCATGTCCCCGACCAAACTCCATTCCCAATCGAAATAAGGCGAACATCGGGATCACCATTCGAGAACTTGGCATAGACGGCCGAGTTGGTGTTCTTCTCGTTTCCAAATAGCAAGTTGCCGCAGTCGTCCGCGACTTTGACTTCAATAGATACCGGCTGTCCCACTGTAGCTGCGCCTCCTTCAGGCAACGAAAGGAATTCTGAGCGCAGAGTAGGACTCTTGCAATTGGTGGCTGCTCTATTGCCCTCTTTATTCTGCGCTGCTGCTGTCGTCGGCACGATAGAGAGAATATTCACTGTCCGGCTAGTGCCGTCTTCAAACAACAGGTAAAGCGCCGCGCGTTTGACCCCAGGAGCGATACCAGTGAAATCCGGTTGGACAACGATGCGCTGTGGTTCGCTCGGATTGATCTTGGCAGCGGTCGGAAGGTGGGAGATCCACTTTCCGCCATCGTACGTGAGACTCGACGAGGTGTACGTAATGGCGCTGCTGACGATGTTGGACACCTTCACGTCTTCGGAACGAGGCGCACTGCCGGGCGCACCGATGAAGACCAAACCTGTGGGGCGAACCTCGGGACCTGGATTGGAACCGCGGGGCAACACATTGACGACGACGACAACCATCTGAGGAGTCACGCCTTGGGCTGAAACTTGGATGTTAGCCTGATATTCGCCTTGGATGAGATTGCGTGTGTCAGGGACGACTTCGACGAAACTCACGTCCTGAAGGGGACGGATGATGCGCCCGATGGAGCTGTTGAGCGTTAACCATTCACCGCCGGAAAGTGTAGTGGCTTCCGCCGCGAAGAGGAGCTCGCCAGAACCTTCGTTGAGGACTCCAAATGATTGTGGGGCGGGCGCGCCGCCGCCTTCGACAGCAGTAAATGTCAGTCCGCTTTGGGAAAGCAACAGCTTGGCTTGCGGTGATCTAATCGAGAGAATGATAGGAACATTTAGTGTAATTGTACCGTCGGAAACTGCGAGAAATGCGGAATAAGTGCCCACGGTGAGGCTGCCAGGAGTGGCTGTGAGCTCGATAGTGGACGTGGCCCCGGCAGACAGCCGTCCCGTGGGCGGAGTGACGGCTAGCCAATTATCCCCCCTGGACATGCGAATTTCAGCGGTGTAATTTAGTGTACTCGCTCCTAGATTGGATACCGTAAGCCCGATGGATGAGGGTTCGCCACCCTGAGTTAGGTTATAAGGGACATTTCGGCTGCCGATCGACAGTTTGGAAGGCTGAAGCGGCGGTACAGTGAACGTGACATTGATCCGGCGGGAATCCTGACCTACCAGTGGTACATTGATTGAGATCGTACCGCTGTACGCGCCAGGAGCAAGACCAAAAGCATTGGCCGAAACCCGCAAAGAGGCGGGAGTTGTTCCGGTATCTGGGTTAACCGTGAGCCAGGAGCCCCCCCGGTCCGTGGTCATCGTAGCTTTGTAGGCTAGTCCTGAGACGGCGCTACTGATGCCCACATCCTGGGAAGCGGTTCCGGTACTATCTGCTACTAGATTCAAGACGGTGTCACTAAGGTCGAAAGTTGAGGGTGCCCGAGAAACGACGCGAACTCGATAATTATATGTATCAGCGATATAGATATTTCCCCGGCCATCTACCGCGACGCCGAAGGGCGTCTGAAGCATCGCATTTGAAGCGGCACCCCCATCACCGCCGAATCCATATACTCCATTGCCAGCGACGGTGCGAATCATTCCACCTGCCGAAACGATTCGAATCCTATAGTTTTGAGTGTCGGCGATGTACAGGGCTCCGTCGTCTCCTAGCGCCAATCCGTTAGGATAATTCAAACTGGCCTGTGTCGCCGCTCCTCCATCGCCGGAGAAAGCTGCACGACCGTTTCCCGCGCGCGTAGAGATAACCCCATTAGGGGAAATCTGGCGAACCCGGTTATTGCCTCGATCACTGAAAATTAGGTTTCCATCGTGATCAAACAAAAGATCGGCAGGTTCTCTAAGAGCTGCCATAAGAGCGGGAGCACCATCACCGGAAAAGCCTGCGTTGTCAACACCGGCGATCGTACGAATTACGCCATCGGTACCTATTTTCCGAATCCGATGATTGCCTGCGTCGGAGATAAAGATCTCGCCGGCGGCGTTGACGGCAATTCCCGCTGGGCTGTCGACCATGGCTTCCGAGGCCGGTCTGTTATCACCAGTGAATCCGCAACCTTGTCCGCCAATGATATTGACGACTCTTCCGTCCGGGAAGATCTTGACGACTCCACATCCGGCCGTGAAAAAGATGTTCCCATTTTGATCAAAGACCATCCGTCCAGGGCCTCCAAGGTACCTCTCACGCGCTCGAGACGGGTCCCCTGTCCCTTCGAGCGCACCGGCGAGGCGAATCAGTTGCCCATTAGATGAAAGCTGCCGAATAGTTCCGCCGTCAAAGTTATCCGTAAAGGTGACCAATCCCGCAGGTGAAAGTGCAAACGAACGAGGTTCGTTCAACCAAGCTGTCCGCGGATTCGAGATATCGCTGGTACGGCGCCAGTTCCCATTTCCAGCGATGGTTCTGACGATGCCCGTGGGATCCACCATCCTAATTCGAGCATTGCCGTCATCGGCAATAAAGAGACTGCCCGAGGAATCCGAGGCAAGGCCCCCTATCGAACGAAAGGCCGCACCACTAAGTTGGCCGCCATCGCCCGAGAAGCCTGGTTTGAATTCAACGAGCGTCGAGATGATCCCGCTCGGAGTGACGCGGCGGATCGAGTAATTCTCCATGATTAGGACGCTGCCTGATCCTTCAGCAGCAACAATTGTCGGAGAGTTTAACCTGGCCTCCGTCGCCGGTCCGCGGTCTCCGTCGCTGCCAGGCTGCCCAGAACCGGCGAAAGTTTGGATTTTCCCGTCTGGAGTTACCGCGCGGATCCGGTTGTTATTGCTGTCAGCAATATAAACTGTTCCGTCGGCTGCGGCAGCGAGTCCTTTAGGCATCGAAACCCGAGCGTTGAGCGCCAGTCCGCCATCACCGCTGAATCCTCTCAATCCGGTACCGGCAAAATTATGTATCACGCCGTCTGGCGTCACTTTGCGTACGCGATCCTTCGAATTTTCCGAATAGTAAATATTCCCGGCGGCGTCTACCGCAAGCCCCGTAGGTTCAATCGCCGCCTGCAAAGCAGGCCCTGTATCCCCTGAGGCCCCGCGCCCGCCTGCCACCGTAACCAAGCGTCCGTCTCTCGTCAACTTTCGAATTCGCTCGGAAGCGTCGACGAATAACAAGTCACCCGCCGGATCAAGAATTAGATACGAAGGGCAAATGAGGCGCGACCCCGCCGCGACACCATCGACAGAAAATCCCCCGATGCCATTTCCCGCGAGGATGGAGAAGGCGCCAGCGGTGGTGACCTTGAAGATGAAGCTGTTGCCGCAGTCACCTCCGTAGACGTTGCCCGCTCGATCGATAGCAACGCTCCGTATGCTGCCCAGAGGGGCAGACGTAGCGGATAGCGAGGTTGACGGAAACACCCAGTCGGTTCCCACGAGAGTCGATATTACGCCCTGACCAGCGGCTATGCCCGCAACAAGGAAGAAAATGATTATGCTTCGGAAGGCTCTGGCGTGCATCAAGACTCCTGGGAACTAGCGCACAGCTATCGTGACGATACTACTGGTCTGACCGCTGGTCGAAATAGTGAGCGGAACGGCTTCCCCGGTTGGTGTGTCCGCGGCGAGAACAGCATTGATCTGATAGAGACCCGAGAAGCCCGGAGTCAGCCCACTGAACAGAACTTGTGCTTTCTTCTCTCCGACAACGACTTCCACGGGATTCACCGTCGCCGCCAAGGGCGAGCTTGGGGCAGCAGCACCGAGCACTACGCTAGGTGTGACTGCCCCGGGCCCGGTACAGTAAATCACAATCGCCTGACCTCGCTGGGCCGGTTTGGCGGAATCGGCCATCGTAATCTGATCCGGCCCCATCACGACCCCTTGCCCGGTGCCCGTCGAATTTCGAGTGAAGATGCCCGGCTGGGCACTAGCAACGTTAAAGGATACAGGGACCGACAGTGAATTTCCCCGGCGCACCACGATTTGATGCGATGTATTCACAGCAGTATCGTAGGGGATCTGCATGTTGATCTGATTCGGACTGCTGTTCAGGATCGGCAGTGGCTGTCCGCTCAACAGTACCTGTGTTCCATCCACTTCCAGAGGTAACGGTATACCCGAATTCTTCGAACTGTTCGCCAAATTGCTGCCGTAAATCGTGACCAGTGTTCCGGGCGCAACCGGTGTGTCCCCCTTCTGGCTGGCGCTATTGACCAGCGATAGCTGCCGGATGATCGGCACATTCGCTCCAGCCGTCAACCGGACTGTTCGGTCCCTTTGGCCATCCTGAACAACCTGGCCCTGGACAAACTTCGCAATGGCGCTGATCGTAACTCCACCAGCCGCCGGATTGAGTGGTCTCCAGGTACCCGCCCAGACGCCATTCCCAATCGGAACAAGCCGAACATCGGTATCGCCATTTGAGAACTTCGCGTACACGCCTGAGTTGGTGTTATTCTCGTTGCCCAACAGCAAGTTGCCGCAGTCATCAACGACTTTGACCTCTATCGCCACAGGCTGGCCCACACTCATGACACTTCCTTCGGGAAGAGAGAGAAACTCCGCGCGGAGTGAAGGACTGCTGCAACCGGTGGCTTGGCGAGTCCCGTTCTTGTTCGGTACTGGCGCTGTAGGCGGAACAATGGAAAGGATACTCACCGTGCGGCTTGTACCGTCTTCGAATAGCAGATTGAGTGACGCACGTTTGACGCCGGGCGTGATTCCGGTGAAGTCTGGTTGGACGACGATGCGCCTTGGCTCGTTGGGGTAAATTGTCGCCGCGGAGGGGAGATGGGAGATCCACTTGGCGCCGTCAAACGTTTGACTGCTGGAAACATAGGTGGCGTGGGTCGCGGTTATGTTGAACACGTTCACATCTTCAGACCGCGGAATACTCCCCGGAGTGCCGATGAAGACCAAGCCGGTGGGCCGGACTTCCGGTCCGGGGTTGGAACCGCGCGGCAATACCGTAATCTTCACGATCACCGTTTGCGGTGGCAGGCCGGGCGAAGTAATACGGATTTCCGCGTCGTATTCACCCGGTGTGAGATTGCGGGTGTCGGGGCCGACCTCGACGAAACTCACGTCCTGGAGCGGGCGGCTTAATCGGCCAGTGGCGTTGTTGAGCCTTATCGGAGCATCTCCGGAGCGAAGGATTGCCTTCGCCTCGAACGGCAATTCCCCGGAGCCCTCGTTGAGAACCCCAAATGTTTGGGAAGCGGGCGTACCACCACCTTCAACAGCCGTGAATGATAGACCGACCTGGGAGAGAAGCAGTTTGCCCTGGGGCCGGGTGATTGACACGGTGACGGGAACATTGACTGTTGTGGAACCGTCGGAGATTGAGACGGAAGCGGAGTACGTTCCTTCCGCGAGATTGCCTGGGCTTACGGCGAGATTGAGAGTTGCGTTGGCTCCAGCCGATAGCTGACCTTTGTCTTGAGAAACGGTGAGCCAGTTGCCGCCAGTAGCGGTGCGAAGTGTAGCGGTGTAGTTCAACGTGCCGCCGCCTTGATTGGAGATGCCGAGACCAATCGGCGTCGGCTGCGTTCCCTGTTGAACTTTGAAAGACACTGATTCGTTCCCGACACTGAGCTTCGGAACTTGAAAGGCCGGAACGCTGAGAGTGACGTTGATTTGACGGGTTGCAGGCGTGGCCAGCGGCACATTGACCGTAATAGTCCCTGTGTATTGTCCGGCTGCCAATCCGGCAGCGTTAGCTGTCACCTGTAATGCCGCCGGTAGATTGCCGCGTGACGGGCTTGCCGACAGCCAGCCTCCGCCACCCGCAGTGGTGACTGCAGAGGTGAAATTCAGTCCGGCTATTGAACCGTTAAGTCTTATCTCTGCCGGAGGCACAGAGCCCGATCCGCTAGTGGTCAGGATGACGCTAGAGGTAGAAATACCGAAGGTCGCCGGCGGGCGCTGCACCATGCGAATGCGCTCATTGCCAGTGTCGGCAATATATACCTTGCCCAGTGCATCCACGACTACTCCGTAGGGTGACCTGAAGGTGGCGCTCAACGGTGGTCCACCGTCACCAGTGAAGTTAGGAACGCCCGATCCAGCAAAAGTGCTGATAACCCCAGCCGGGCTGACAACCCGGATCCGACTGTGCAACGGATCGGCAATATAGAGATTGCCGGCCGAATCGAGCGCCAAGCCCGCTGCCTGTAAACTCGCTTCGGTGGCCGGTCCGTTGTCCCCCACAAACCCCGGTTTGCCACCTCCCGCGATAGTCTTTATCGTACCGTCCGGAGAGATCGACCGCACCCTGTCTATATCGCTAAATACAATATTCCCCATAAAATCGACGAGGATAGAGTCCGGACTCCTCAGCATCGCGTTCACTGCAGGCCCCCCATCGCCGGCGAAACCGCTCGTCCCGTTTCCGGCGATCGTATGGATAATGCCAGAACGGTCCACTTTCCGAATACGGAGATTACAGGTATCGGAGATGAATAGCTCACCAACCTCACTCACGGCGATTCCTCGTGGGCAGCCCAACGTGGCCGCAGTCGCCGGTCCCTCGTCGCCGCTAAACCCGCAGCGCACGCGGCCTGCCACGAAGCTCACCCTGCCGTCCGGGGATAGTTTTTTTACAGCACAAATACTTGACTGCTGCGTGAGACCAGATACCGTCACAAAAATGTTTCCGCTCTTGTCAAATGCAATTCGAGGTGTGAAGCCCAGGTACGTGGTCAGCGAAGCGTCGGGGTCTCCCGAACCCATCAATGAGCCCGCGAGCCGTACCAACTGTCCCTCAGGGTTCAACTGCCGAATGGTGCCGACATCGTAGGCGTCGCTAAAGGTCACCAATCCTGCCGGCGAGATGGCCATGTCGCGCGGTCGCAGCAACCACGCAGTCAAGGGATTGGAAATGTCTGGTGTGCGGCGCCAGTTTCCATTCCCGGCAAGCGTGGTAATCCGGCCGGTTACATCCACTTTTCGTATCCGCGAGTTCCCCGAATCCGCGATGAACAAGTTTCCCGCCACATCAATGGCAACCGCCGTCGGCGAACGCAACGCTGCCTCCGCCGCCGCCCCGCCGTCGCCCGAAAACCCGACGGAGCTTCCTGCGAGGTTGGAGATCACTCCATCGAGGCCCACTCGACGCAGACCCTGGACGGAGTCAACTATAATTACACTGCCGTCTGCCTCAGCGAAGACGGCCTCTGGCCGCGGCAAAGCCGCGGCGAAAGTGCGGATAGTCCCATCCGCTGCAATTGTTCGGACGCGACCGTTGTAAAGGTCGCAAACGTAGACCGTACCATTGGAGGCGACAGCGATTCCTGACGGAAACGAAAGTTTAGCAAGTAACGCAGACGCCCCGTCCCCGGAAAAACCGAATTCTCCTGTCCCGGCTATCGTCCTTATCAAGCCGTCAGTGCCGATCTTGCGGACGCGACTCTGGAACCCCTCAGAAACATAGATATTCCCCTCTGCGTCGATAGCGAATCCGGTCGGAGACAGGCTTGCCTGGACCGCCGGTATGCCTTCTTCTGAGTTGGTCCCGAGACCCGCTACAGTCACCAGCCGACCATCTTTTGTCAGCTTCCGGATCAGGCCGTCAAGGAACCACAAGTCCCCGGTGCCATCGAAAAATAGATTGTAAGGACAATTCAGCCGTGCGCCGGCCGCCGGGCCATCTACCGAAAGACCGTTACCGCTAACTCCATTGCCCGCGACAATCGACAAGGTGCCGCCGGAATTAACACGGAAGATGAGGTGGTTATCGCAGTCGCTTCCGAAAACGTTCCCGTCCCGGTCAACCGCGACACCCCGGATCGAACCGAGCGGTGCGGACAGGGCAGGCGTTGAACTGAGGGGAAACACCCAGTCCGTCCCGACGAGGGTCGATATGACACCCTGACCAGCGGTAATGCCCGCAACCAGGAAGAAAGTGATTGTTCTTCGGAAGGCCATCGAGTTCATTGAGGATCCTTGCACTAGCGCACAGCTATAGTAACGATATTGCTGATCTGTCCGCTAGTCGAGATAGTAACCGGAACGGCATCACCCGTTGGCGTATCGGCCGCGAGAACAGCATTGACCTGATAGAGGCCTGAGAAGCCCGGAGTAAGTCCACTAAACAGAACTTGCGCTTTCTTCTCGCCGACCAGTACTTCTACTGAACTGACCGTCGCCGCCAAAGGTGAGCTTGGCGCGGCAGCACCGAGCACAACGCTAGGTGTGACTGCCCCGACACCGGTACAGTAAATCACTATGGCTTGCCCGCGCAGGGCCGGTTTGGCAGAATCGGCAATCGTAATCTGGTCCGGCCCGATCACCACACCTTGCCCCGTTCCAGTCGAGTTTCGAGTGAAGATACCGGGTTGGGCGCTGGCAACGTTAAATGATTCCGGAACAGAAAGTGCATTGCCCCGCCGCACCACGATCTGATGTGACGTATTGACGGGAATATCGAAAGGGATCTGCATGTTGATCTGATTCGGGCTGATGTTTAATATGGGCAGTGGCTGCCCGCTGAGCAGCACCTGTGTCCCATCCACTTCGAGAGGCAATGGAATGCTGGAATTCTTCGAAGAGCTCGCCAAATTGCTGCCGTAGATTGTAACCAGTGTTCCCGGTGCAACCGGTGCATAGCCTTTCTGGCTGGCACTATTGACTAGCGACAACTGGCGGATAATTGGCACATTGGCTCCAGCGGTCAGCCGAACCGTGCGGTCCCTTTGGCCCTCCTGAACAATTGGGCCCTGGACGAACTTCGAAATGGCACTCACGGTAACACCGCTAGCGGCTGGATTGAGCGGGCGCCAAGTTCCCGACCAGACACCATTGCCGATGGGAACGAGGCGAACATCGAGATCGCCATTCGAGAACTTCGTGTAGACTGCCGAGTTAGTACTCTTCTCGTTGCCCAAGAGCAGGTTGCCGCAGTCATCAGCGACTTTGACCTCTATAGTTACCGGCTGACCCACACTTATGGCGCCGCCTTCGGGAAGCGAAAGGAACTCGGAGCGTAGGTTGGGGCTATTGCAACCGGCGACTTCGCGCGTCCCATTCTTATTCGGTACGGGTGCCGTAGCCGGTACGATGGAAAGGATGCTGACCGTGCGAGTAGAACCGTCTTCAATGAAGAGCAGATTGAGTGATGCTCGTTTGATGCCTGGCGTGACGCCGGTGAAATCCGGTTGGACGACAATGCGTCGGGGCTCGTTAGGATTGATGGTCGCCGCGGACGGGAGATGGGATATCCACTTGGCGGTATCCCAAGTTAGGCTGCTCGAGACGTACGTGGTAGGGGTGGCGGCGATGTTTGACACGATCACATCCTCAGAGCGAGGGATTGTACCGGGGGTGCCAATGAAGACTAGGCCGGTGGGCCTGACTTCCGGCCCAGGCTTGGAACCACGGGGCAATACCGTGACCTTCACGATGACTGTTTGCGGAGGCAAGCCCGGTGAAGTGACGCGGATGTCCGCGTCGTATTCGCCTTGGGTGAGATTGCGTGTGTCGGGAACCACCTCGACGAAACTCACATCTTGGAGCGGGCGGATTAGGCGGCCTGTGGGGTTGTTGAGCTTTATCGGTGCATCCCCGGACCGAAGAACGGTCTTGGCCTCGAAAGGGAGTTCTCCCGAACCTTCGTTGAGAACGGCGAAAGTTTGTGGGGCGGGCGCACCGCCGCCTTCAACGGCCGTGAATCCCAAGCCGACCTGGGACAGGAGCAGTTTGCCCTGCGGACGGGTGATCGAGAGTGTCACAGGCACGGTGACAGCCGTGGAACCGTCGGAAATCGAGACCGCTGCCGAGTAGGTTCCTTCGGTGAGGGTGCCAGGATTGGCCGTGAGACTAAGAGTCGCGTTGGATCCAGCCGCTAGCTGGCCTTTGTCCGGGGAAACGGTGATCCAGTTGCCGCCACTGGCTGTGCGGATAGTAGTCGTGTAGTTCAACGCGCCGCCACCCTGGTTGGAAACGCTGAGACCAATTGGTGAGGACTGAGCGCCCTGTTGGACTTTGAAGGAAATAGACTCGCTGCCGACGCTAAGCTTTGGAGATTGAATGGGCGGTACGGCGAGCGTGACGCTGACTTGGCGGGTTGGTGGAGTTGCCAACGGAACATTGACGGTGATGGTCCCGGTGTGCTGTCCGGGGGCGAGGCCGGCGGCGTTGACCGAGACGTGGAGTGTCGCGGGAAGCGTCCCAGAAGCGGGACCGACGGATAGCCACCCTCCATTATTCGGCGTGGTCGCGGTAGCCTGGTAACTAAGCCCCCTAATGGAGCTGTTAAGGAGGACTTCAACGGGATTGGCGGTGCCGAATCCACCTAAGGATAAACTGAGAGCAGTAGCGGATAGTTCGAAGGTTGTAGAAGCGGATTGAACCAATCGAATGCGATCGTTCCCAGTGTCGGCAATATAGACATTTCCGTTCGCATCGACGGCGACGCCGCTTGGATTGCGAAAGGCGGCATTCAGGGGTGAGCCCCCGTCGCCATTGAATCCGAACGATCCGGAGCCGGCAAACGGAGCGATCAAACCTGTCGGACGGACCACGCGAATACGGTTGTCGTAGGTATCCGCAATGAAAAGATTTCCCGCAGCATCGAGCGCTAAGCCAGCGGGAACGTTCAAACTGGCCTGAATCGCCGGACCGCCGTCGCCATTGCCCTCCGTGTTGCGGCCGCCGCCAGCGATAGTAGCGATTGTTCCGTCCGGTGCGATTCGGCGGACCCGATAATTAAAGGCGTCGATAAAAAAGAGGTTGCCGGACGGATCGAGCAGGAGATTGGACGGGCGATTCAATATCGAGTCCGAAGCTGGGCCGCCGTCTCCCCCGAATCCAGGGCTTCCGTTTCCGGCGATGGTCCGGATTGTTCCATCTCGATCGACTTTGCGGATCCGATGGTTGCCGGAGTCGGCGATATACAATTCGCCGCCCCCACTAAGGGCGATGCCGTGCGGACTGCCTAGGAGAGCTCCGGTGGCCGGACCATTATCGCCGCCGAAGCCACAGCCCCGACCGCTTCTAATAGCGGTAGCGTCTCCGACGACGAGTTCGACTGCCTTTCCGTCGGGGGATATTTTGTAGATTCCGCATCCACCAATCCCGAAGATGTTTCCAGCGGAATCAAAAGTAATTTTTCCAGGATGGCCTAAGTTGGCGAGGCGAATGAGTTGACCGTTCGTCGCGATTTGCCGCATTGTGCCAAAGTCGAATTGATCCGTAAAGGTCACGTAGCCTTCCGGCGACACGGCGACAGATTGTGGGGATATGAGCCACGCTGCAATCGGAGAGGCTTTGTCCCCATTACGACGCCAGTTCCCACTTCCGGCAAACGTGTTAATGCGACCCGCCAGATCCACTTTGCGAATTCGGGAATTTCGGGGATCGGCGATAAATAAATTGCCCAGAACGTCCCTCCCCACGCGAAGATCACCACCAATTGCAGCGGCAGTGGCCGGACCGCCGTCACCGGAAAAGCCGGATTTGCCACCGGCAATGGTCGAGATGATTCCGCTCGGCGCCACGCGGCGAATTACACCATAATGACTTATGAGAACGCTGCCGGAAGATTCGACAAAAATGGCATCTGCAGAATAGATTGTAGCGGCCGTCGCCTGGCCACCATCGCCAGAACTTCCTGACTGTCCAGTGCCTGCGATGGTCCGGATGGTACCATTCGGCGAAACCGCGCGGACACGATAGTTAGCCGAATCAGCAATATAGATTGTCCCGTCAGCGGCGGCGGCAAGACCCGTCGGTTGGTTTAACTGAGCGAGAACCGCTTGCCCACCGTCGCCGTTGAAGCCTCCCACGCCTGTGCCGGCGAAAGTTCGGACGAGACCGTCCGTGCCCACCTTGCGGATGCGATGAGAAAAGCGATTTGAGTAGTAGATACTTCCGGCACCATCGACGGCAAGTCCATCGGAGAAGCCAATCTGCGCCTGTAAAGCAGGTGCGCCTTCAGCTGAATTACTGCCTCCGCCTGCGATCGTAACAATCCGTCGATCGGCAGTCAGCTTTTGGATGCGACCAGCATCGAGGAACAATATGTCACCCGCTCCATCAAATACTAGGCTCGTTGGGCAATTGAGGCGTGTACCAGCGGCGGTGCCATCTCCTGAAAATCCAGCAATACCGTTGCCGGCGACGACGGATAATGTACCAGCGATGTCGACCTTGAAAATGAAATGATTGTCACAGTCACCACCGTAGACGTTGCCTGCTTGATCAACGGCAACTCCAACGATCCGGCCCAGCGGCGCATTGATGGCGGGTATGGAGCTGGATGGAAAAACCCAATCCGTTCCGACGAGGGTCGATATGACGCCCTGACCAGCGGTGATGCCTGCAATCAAGAAGAAGGTAATTGTGCTTCGGAAAGCTCTCGAGTGCATTGAGACTCCTGGGAACTAGCGCACCACTATCGTAACGGTATTGCTGGTCTGTCCGCTGGTCGAAATGGTGAGCGGAACGGCTTCCCCGGTTGGCGTATCCGCGGCGAGAACAGCATTAACTTGATACAGGCCCGAGAAGCCGGGAGTAAGGCCACTGTACAGCACCTGCGCTCTCTTTTCCCCGACCAGGACTTCCACCGGATCGACCGTCGCCGCCAGCGGCGAGTTTGACGCGGCAGCACCGAGCACTACGCCCGGTGTGACTGCACCGAGCCCAGTACAGTAAATCACAATCGCCTGACCGCGCTGGGCCGGTTTTGCGGAATCGGCAATCGTAATCTGGTCCGGCCCCATGACGACGCCTTGCCCCAAACCCGTCGAGTTGCCGGAGAATATTCCCGGTTGGGTACTGGCGACGTTAAAGAATTCAGGGACTGACAGCGAATTGCCTCGCCGGACCACAATCTGATGCGATGTATTGACAGGAATATCGTAGGGGATCTGCACATTGATCTGCCCCGGGCTGGTGTTCAGGATGGGCAGTGGCTGTCCGCTGAGCAACACCTGCGTCCCGTCCACTTCGAGAGGCAAGGGAATGCTGGAATTCTTCGAAGAGCTGGCCAAATTGCTGCCGTAGATCGTAACCAGCGTTCCCGGTGCAACCGGTGTATCGCCTTTCTGGCTGGCGCTATTGACTAGCGACAACTGCCGGATAATTGGCCCATTGGCTCCAGCGGTCAGCCGGACCGTGCGGTCCCTTTGGCCCTCCTGGACAATTGGGCCCTGGACGAACTTCGAAATGGCACTCACCGTAACACCGCTAGCGGCTGGATTGAGCGGGCGCCAAGTTCCCGACCAGACACCATTGCCGATGGGAACGAGGCGAAGATCTGGATCGCCATTCGAGAACTTCGTGTAGACTGCCGAGTTGGTGCTCTTCTCATTGCCCAACAGCAGATTACCGCAGTCATCAGCGACTTTGACCTCTATAGTTACGGGCTGACCCACACTTATGGCGCCGCCTTCAGGAAGCGAAAGGAACTCGGAGCGCAGGGTAGGACTGTTGCAACCGGCGGCTTCGCGCGTTCCATTCTTATTTGGTACCGGCGCCGTAGCCGGCACGATGGAAAGGATGCTCACGACACGGCTAGTGCCGTCTTCAAATAGTAGATTGAGCGCCGCACGTTTGACGCCGGGGGTGATACCGGTGAAATCTGGTTGGACGACGATGCGCCGGGGCTCATTGGGATAAATGGTCGCCGCAGAGGGAAGATGGGATATCCACTTGGCGCCGTCGTACGTTAGGCTGTTCGAACGATAGGTAGCGGGAATGGCGACGATATTGGACACGTTCACATCCTCGGAGCGAGGGGTCGTGCCGGGGGTACCGATGAAGACCAAGCCCGTGGGCCGGACTTCGGGCCCGGGGTTGGAACCGCGGGGCAACACCGTGACCTTCACGATGACCGTTTGCGGAGGCAAGCCGGGTGAAGTGACGCGGATATCCGCGTCGTATTCACCTTGTGTAAGGTTACGCGTGTTGGGAACCACTTCGACGAAACTCACATCCTGGAGCGGGCGGATTAAGCGGCCTGTGGAATTGTTGAGCTTTATCGGTGCATCCCCAGACCGAGGGATTGCCTTCGCTTCAAATGGGAGTTCACCGGAGCCCTCGTTGAGAACCGCAAAGGTTTGTGGGGCGGGCATACCACCGCCCTCAACGGCCGTGAATCCCAGGCCGACCTGGGAGAGGAGCAGTTTGCCCTGCGGACGCGTGATCGAGAGTGTCACAGGCACAGTGACAGCCGTGGACCCGTCGGAGATCGAGACCGTTGCTGAGTAGGTTCCTTCGGCGAGGTTGCCCGGGTTTGCCATGAGATTGAGGGTTGTATTTGAGCCCGCCGATAACTGGCCTTTGTCCGGGGAAACGGTGATCCAGTTGCCGCCACTGGCTGTGCGGATTGTGGCGGTGTAATTTACATTGCCACCTCCCTGATTGGAGACGCTGAGGCCAATCGGTGAAGGCTCAGCGCCCTGTTGAACTTTGAAGGAAATGGACTCGCTCCCGATGCTGAGCTTCGGAGCTTGAAAGGCTGGAATGGTGAGCATGACGTTTATTTGGCGGGTAGCGGGTGTGGCCAACGGAACGTTGAGGGTGATGGTGCCTGCGTACTGGCCGGGGGCGAGGCCGGCGGCGTTGACGGAAACTTGTAATGAAGCAGGTACGGTTCCAGAAGTGGGGTTTGCAGAGAGCCAACTGCCACTATTGGTCGTCGCCACGGTAGTTGAGTAGCTGAGCCCGCTGATCGAGCTGCTTAGACTGATCTCACGTTGTCCACTCGCTGCGAAGTTGAGGCTCGTCACGGTCATATCGAAAGTGGCACGGGAGATCTTCACGATACGAATTCGATCATTACCCGTATCGGCAATGTACACATTGCCGTCCACGTCCGCGGCGACACCAGCAGGATTGCGAAAGGTGGCACCAAGAGGCGGTCCACCGTCGCCACTGAAACCCGACGCCCCGGAGCCGGCAAACGTAGTGATCACGCCGGTCGGACGCACAACGCGAATCCTATGGTTGTTCGTATCCGCGATATAAAGATTTCCGGCGGTATCAAGCGCTAACCCGTTAGGAGAATTAAGGCTGGCCTGGCTGGCGGGTCCACCGTCGCCAGCGAAGGCAGCTCGGCCATTGCCAACTATCGTGGTAATTACTCCGCCAGGCGCAATGCGACGTATCCGATGGTTGGACCGGTCACTGAAGATCAAGTTACCAGCAGGATCGAAGAGGAGAGCACCTGCCAAATTCAGCTTGGCGTTCATCGCGGGGCCGCCGTCACCGGCGAAGCCAGCGTCGCCGGTGCCGGCGATGGTGCGAATGATACCGTCGCGGCCAATTTTGCGAATGCGGTCACCGTCGGAGACGAGTACTTCACCTGCGGTGTCAACGGCGACGCCTCGTGGCGAAGAAAGCAGGGATAACAGAGCGGCACCATCGCTGCTCTCAGAGCCGCAACCACCCCTTCCGGCTACGCGGGTGACCTTTCCGTCAGTAGAGATCTTTCCAATCGTGCAAACATTTGTCTCGGTGACGAAGATGTTTCCGCTGGCATCAAAGGTGATCTGGGTCGGGTAGCTGAGTGTCCTGTTGATCGCTAGGGACGTATCGGCTGGGCCGGGCGGCGCGCCCGCAAGCCGGATTAGTTGGCCGTCTGGGGTGAGTTGGCGAACCGTTCCCGAATTGAGGAGATCCGTAAACGTTGCTACGCCCTTTGGTGCTATCGCAACGGAAAGCGGAGCGGACAGCCAAGCTGAGAGCGGATTGGATACGTCTGGAGTCCGTCGCCAGTTTCCATTTCCGGCGAAAGTACTGATACGGCCCTCCACATCCACCTTGCGAATCCGAGCATTGCCGAAATCAGCGATAAACAGGTTTCCCGCGGCGTCGGGGGCGATGCCCCTGGGATCCCAAAAGTCAGCATTTGTAGCGAGGCCGCCGTCGCCAGAAAAGCCGGAAATGGTGGTACGGCCAGCCACAGTAGAGATCACACCAGTAGGAGTAACGCGCCGAATTCCGTAGGAATTCTGCGCAATAAGGATGCCGCCGGAGGATTCAGCAAATACGGCAGAAGGTAGAGTAACCCCGGCGCTCGTCGCCGGCCCGCCGTCGCCGACGCTTTCAAATTGACCTGTACCTGCTACGGTTCGGATATTCCCGTCCGCCGAAACCGCCCGAACACGGTGATTAGCGTAATCAGCGATGAGGAGCGTTCCATCGGGCGCAACAGCGAGCCCCCTGGGAAGAGCAATTTGTGCACTAATAGCCGGACCACCGTCACCTGAAAAACCTCGCATCCCGGTGCCGGCAAAATCTCGGACGAAACCGTCCGGGCCTACCTTTCGGACTCGATTAGATGCTGCCTCAGAGTAGTAGATATCTCCACGCCCGTTGACGGCAAGTCCGGTCGGCCTCATCATAGCTTGCATGGCGGGTGCACCAACGCTCGAATTGCCGCCGCCGCCTGTGAGAGTAACAATTCGACCGTTTGCGGTCAGCTTTCGAATCCTAGAGTTGTTGTCGACGAACAGTAGGTCTCCGGCACCATCGAATACCGGATGCTGCGGACAAGTTAGACTAGTCCCCGCGGCAGGACCATCCCCAGCGTAGCCCGCGATGCCGTTTCCAACGGCGATAGACAAAGTGCCAGCGCTGTCAACTTTGAATATTAAATTGTTATCGCAATCCGCGCTGTAAACGATGCCTTCCCGATCAATGGCAATACCCCAAAGTTTACCCAACGGCGCGTTGCCGGCAGACATGGAACTCGATGGAAACACCCAATCTGTGCCGACGAGCTTTGTTATCACGCTTTGGGCACTGACCACAACAGCGAGAAACCAAAAACAACTGACCGTGCGGAAGCTAATCCGGAGCATAGTGATCCCTAGGACTACCGAACGGCGATTGTAACGACATTACTAATCTGCCCCCCGGTCAAGATATTCAGAGAAATCGCATCACCTGTCGGCGTATCGGTGGCCAGAACAGCATTGACCTGATAAAGACCCGAGAAACCCGGAGTAAGTCCGCTGAACAACACTTCTGCCTTCTTCTCTCCGACCATGACTTCCACTGGACTCACCGTCGCCGCCAACGGCGAGTTTGGCGCGGCGGCGCCGGGCGCAACCGCTTCTGTTACGATCCCGAGCCCGGTACAGTAGATCACAATCGCTTGCCCTCGCTGGGCCGGCTTGGCGGCATCGGCGATCGTAATCTGATCCGGCCCTATCACGACGCCCTGCCCGGTACCCGTCGCGTTTCGTGAGAAGATGCCCGGCTGGGCGCTGGCGACGTTAAAAGATTCGGGAACCGAAAGCGCATTGCCCCTCCGCACTACGATCTGGTGAGACGTATTGACGGATATGTCGAAGGGTATCTGCAGGTTGACTTGATTTGGACTGATACCGAGTAAGGGCAGCGGTTGTCCGCTGAGCAATACCTGCGTCCCATCCATCTCGACCGGCAAAGGAACACTCGTATTCCTGGTAGAGGTAGCCAAATTGCTGCCGTAGATGGTGATTAGCGTTCCCGGCGCAACCGGTGTATCTCCTTTCTGGCTGGCAGCATTGACCAGCGACAACTGCCGGATGATCGGGGCATTGGCTCCGGCGGTCAACCGGACCGTGCGGTCTTTCCGGCCATCCTGGACAATTTGATCTTGGACAAACTTCGATATGGCGCTGACCGTGACACTGCCGGCCGCCGGGTTAAGCGGACGCCACGTCCCCGACCAGACACCGTTGCCGATGGGAACAAGCCGAACATCGGAGTCACCATTCGAAAACTTCGCATACACACCCGCAGTGGTATTCTTCTCGTTGCCCAATAGCAGGTTGCCGCAGTCATCCACGACTTTGACCTCAATCGGTACGGGCTGGCCCACACTAATAGCGCCTCCTTCAGGCAATGAGAGGAACTCAGAGCGGAGTGTGGGGCTGCTGCAACCGGCGGCTTCGCGAGCTCCGTCCTTGTTCAGCGCTGTCGCTGCCGGCGGCACAACGGAGAGGATGCTGATCGTCCGGCTAGAACCGTCTTCAATGAAGAGCAGATTGAGTGCTGCCCGTTTAACCCCAGCCGTGATGCCGGTGAAATCTGGTTGGACGACAATGCGCCGGGGCTCGTTGGGATTGATGGTAGCCGCAGAGGGGAGATGGGAAATCCACTTCGCTCCGTCGAACGTTAGGCTGTTTGAATTAAAGGTAGTGGGGCTGGCGGCGATGTTAGATACGATTACATCTTCAGAGCGAGGGATACTGCCCGGGGTGCCGATGAAGACCAAGCCGGTGGGCCTGACTTCGGGCCCGGGGTTGGAACCACGGGGCAATACCGTGACCTTGACGATGACCGTTTGCGCAGGCAGGCCGGGTGAAGTGACGCGAATATCGGCGTCGTACTCACCCCGTGTAAGATTGCGCGTGTCAGGCGCCACTTCGACGAAACCCACATCCTGGAGGGGTCGGATTAAGCGTCCGGTAGCGTTTTCGAGCTTTATCGGTGCATCGCCGGAGCGAAGGATTGCCTTCGCTTCAAAGGGGAGTTCGCCGGAGCCCTCGTTGAGAACCGCAAAGGTTTGCGGTGTGGGCGTACCACCTCCTTCAACGGCAGTGAATGATAACCCGGCTTGGGAGAGGAGCAATTTGCCCTGCGGACGTGTGATCGAGAGTGTCACCGGCACATTGACAGTTGCCGAGCCGTCAGAGATAGAGATGGTTGCCGAGTAGGTTCCTTCGGCGAGGTTGCCCGGGTTTGCCATGAGATTGAGGGTTGTATTTGAGCCCGCCGATAACTGGCCTTTGTCCGGGGAGACGGTGAGCCAGTTGCCTCCCGTCGCCGTGAGCAGTGTAGCGGTGTAATTAACATTGCCACCACCTCGATTCGAGACACTGAGGCCAATCATCGGTAAAGACTGGGTGCCCTGTTGAACTCTGAAGGAGATGGATTCGCTCCCGATATTGAGCTTAGGAGTTTGAGTGGGGGCTACGGTAAGGGTGACGTTGATCTGGCGAGTAGCAGGTGTCGCTAGTGGTACGTTGACGGTGATGGCGCTGGCGTATTGGCCTGGGGCCAAGCCTGCAGTGTTCGTCGAGAGCTCAAGGACTACAGGGAGATTGCCTGCTGCAGGATTAATAGAGAGCCACGATGCGCTTGCGGAAACCGATGTCGAGTAGGACAGCCCGGACACAGCGCTACTAACCCGTACGTTGCCTAAAGGATTCGTGCCGTGTCCATCCGATTCAAGGCTTAGCGATGTTACCGAAACTTCGGCGACTAGAGAGCCGGTTTGGACCATCCTAATTCGGTCATTATCGGTATCGGCAATGTACACACGACCCGACGAATCCACGGCCACGCCCATCGGACCATTGAGAAGGGCATTAAGCGGTGATCCACCATCTCCACCAAAACCCGGAACCCCCGATCCTGCGAAGGTACGAATGATCCCATTAGCGCTTATGACTCGAATTCGGTTGTTCCCAGAGTCGGCGATGTAAAGATTTCCCGCGGAATCAAGGCCCAATCCACTTGGAGTGTCCAGGCTGCTTTCCGTCGCGAGACCTCCATCTCCCCTAAACCCGCGAAGGCCGCTCCCGGCTACAGTCGTGATGATCCCGGTGCGCGCTATCTTGCGAACTCGATGATTCCCACTATCACTGAAATAAATCGTACCCCCAGTATCAACGACGATGTCAGACGGGGAGTTTAAGAGAGCAGTCGATGAAGCAGCTCCATCTCCTCGAAATCCCACGGTCCCATTTCCAGCTAATGTACGCAATACGCCATCTCGATCAACTCTTCTAATCCTATGGCCTTCTTGTTCCGAGAAAATAAGCTCACCGGCCGAGTTCAAAGCGAGACCCGCCGGACCATAGATATAGGATTCTAGGGCTGGAACATTATCGGTCCACAATCCAATTCCGCCGCAGGTGCTTTTGCCAGCAACCCTAGACGCCCCTCCGAGTGACGAGATCCTTAAGATTGAGCATTCGGATCGCGCCGCGACGTAAAAGTTTCCAAGCTGGTCGGCATTGAGTTGACTAGCTCCGAAAACTGAACGATCGACTGCAGGGCGTTCAAACCCCAGGTCTGCTTCTTCTTGCAGTGAGCCCGCAATTCGAACAAGTCTCCCATCGCCCGTCAGTTGACGTACGGTGCCCTCTAAGAAGGCATCGGTGAATGCTAATCTTCCGCCCGATCCAATAGATATGGATCGGGGACGAACAAGCCACGCCGATCGGGGGGTTCCCTGTTCTGGCGAATTCCGGTACCCGCCATTTCCGGCAATTGTTTCAATTCGGCCGTCTATTCCTATTCGTCGAATCCGCTGGTTGCCCAGATCAGAGATATATAAATTACCCGTACCGTCGGAAGTTATGTCCCGCGGCCAACGAAGCGCGGCATTCGCTGCCTGACCGCCGTCGCCCGAATAACCAAAAACCCCTCTGACTAGCGTAGAGATAACGCCCCTCGGAGTGATTTGTCTGATCACCGGAGGAAATGGTTCAACGAAGCGAATCGTGCCGGAGGTGTCTATACTTACGCTCCCAGGATACCGAATGGATGCATTGAGCGCCGATCCACCATCCCCGTCGTTCTCAGCGCGCCCCGTCCCTGTAACGGTACGCACTATTCCGCTCGGCGAGATCGCGCGAATCCGGCAGTTGCTATAGTCGGCAACGTAGACAGTTCCGTCTTGGCCGGAGGCCAGACCCATTGGCGACGAAAACTGTGCTGCTAATGCAGGCCCGCCGTCGCCACCAAAACCAGCTGTGGCGGTGCCGGCAAAAGTCCGAACAATTCCATCGGTACCAACCTTGCGAATACGTTGGGCCTCGGAGTAATAGACGTTCCCAAATGGATCGACAGCAAGGCCCCTCGGAACGACCCTAGCTTGCCTCGCAAGCACACCTTCACCGGTATTATTACCCCCCCCTGCAACGACACCGATGCGACCCTCTTTACTTAGCGTCAAAATGCGGCCGCTATCTGCAAAATACAACTTGCCTAGCCCATCAACAGTAAGAAATTCAGGACAATTCAGACGAGTTCCAATCCCTGGACCATCAAAGGTGACGCCGTTCGTGCCATTACCAGCAACAATAGACAGTGTCAACTCTTTGTCTATCCTGAAGATAATGTGGTTGTCACAATCGCTGCCGAATAGATAGTCACTGCCATCAGCCGTCACACTAATAACGCGTCCTAAGGGAGCCATCGAAGCAGCAACGCTGGAAGCGGGAAACACCCAATCAGTTCCGACGACCGTCGATATTACACTCTGTCCAGCAGCGCTTCCTAAAGTCGAGAAGAGTATACTGAGAATTTGGAACGCTTTGTAGGGCATTTTAGGCTCCTAGCGACTAGCGCACAGCAATGGAAACTATGTTGCTGTTTTGGCCGCTCGTTGAAATGGTAACCGGAACAGAATCACCTGTCGGAGTGTCAGCCGCGAGAATCGCGTTAACCTGATAGAGACCGGAGAAGCCAGGGGTAAGACCGCTGAACAGTACCTGAGCCCTCTTTTCACCGACAACGACTTCCACAGGACTTACAGTAGCCGAGAGCGGTGAACTTGGCGCGGCTGCACCCAATACTACTTCCGGCGTCACGGCCCCCAGGCCCGTGCAGTAGATCACAATCGCCTTACCACGTTGGGCCGGATTCGCAGGATCGGCAACAGTAATCTGGTCCGGTCCCATGACGACTCCTTGTCCCAATCCCGAAGCATTACCGGTAAAGATCCCGGGCTGGGCACTGGTAACGGTGAAGGATTCGGGGACTGAGAGTGTAGTCCCACGTCGTACCACAACTTGATGGGATGTGTTTACCGGAAGATCAAATGGTACCTGCGCATTGATCTGAGTTGCGCTGCTGTACAGAATTGGAAGCGGTTCTCCAGCAAGCATTACCTGTGTCCCATCTACTTCGACCGGTAAGGGAACGTTGGTCTTTTGCGGATCACCGGCGAGATTGCTCCCATAAATAGTGACAAGTGTCCCGGGCGCGACCGGTGCATCACCTTTTTGGCTGGCTCCGTGGACAAGCGAACCCTGTCTCACGATCGGTACATTTGCCCCTGAGAGAAGCCGCACAACTCGCTCCGAACGGCCGGCCTGAATAGTTTGAAATGTGGGGCCCTGGGCGAAAACCGAAATCGCGCTTAATGTAACGTTCCCAATCGATGCATTGACCGGGCGCCAAGTTCCCGACCATTTTCCATTGCCGATTGGAACGAGACGCAAGTCGGAATCGCCATTAGAGAATCTGACCGTCACGGCTGAGTTAGCGTTTTTTTCGGTCCCCAATAGCAGATTGCCGCAGTCGTCAGCGACCTTTATTTCAATGGAAACGGGTTGGCCCACAGTGATTGCGCCGCCTTCGGGGAGGGACAGGAATTCTGAGCGAAGGGAAGGGCTGCTGCAACTGGCGGCTTGGCGCTCACCATTTTTGTTGGGCAAGGGTGCCGTTGCTGGAACGATCGAGAGGATGTTAACCGTCCGGGTTGTACCATCTTTAAAAAGCAGGTACAGCGCACCTCGTTTAACACCTGGTTCAATACCGGCAAAGTCGGGTTGCACAACAATTCGCCGGGGCTCATTCGGATTAATGGTCGCATCTACAGGGAGGTGGGAAATCCAATTACCACCATCAACGGTGAGACTCGAAGAGGTATATGTATTGGCGGTGCTCGCGATGTTGGAGACAATCACTTCTTCGGAAGAAGGACTACTACGAGGCGTCCCTATGAACACCAAGCCTGTAGGCCTCACCTCGGGGCCTGGATTGGATCCACGGGGCAGCACCTTTACGAGCGCGGTGACAATCTGTGGAGAGATGCCAGGTGAAGTGACAAGGATTTTTCCGTAGTAGTCACCTTGGGTTAGATTGCGTGTGTCGGGGACGACCTCAACAAACTTGACGTCCTGCAGCGGAATCTGAAGCCGTCCTGCGCCATTGTTTAGCTTCAGCCATGCGCCACCGGAAAGAGTGGTAGATTGCGTTTCAAATGGAAGTTCACCGGAACCTTCATTGAGGACTCCGAATGTTTGTGGAGCTGGCGTACCCCCTCCTTCGACCGCCGTGAACGTTAGTCCCGATTGAGAAACGAGCAATTTGCCTAAGGGTCGATTGATTAATAGCGTGACTGGCACGGATATCGTGGTTGATCCGCCGGAAATCGAGAGTGATGCCGAGTATGTGCCCTCAGGAAGATTTCCCGGAGTAGCTGTAAGACTGAGAGTGCTTGCCGATCTAGCGGGTATCTGGCCCTTATCCGCTGAGACGTCGAGCCAGTTCCCGCCGGAGAACACACGGAAGGTGGCAGCGTAATTCAGAGTACCACCCCCTTGGTTAGCGACTGTAAGTCCAATGGAGGAAGGACCATCGCCCTGCTTGACTTGGAAGGAAATCGATTGGCTGCCGATGCTGAGCCTGGGAGCCTGAACCGCTGGAACCGTTAATTTGACACCGATCTGCCGGGTAGTAGGATTGGCCAACGGAGCAGTTACTGCAATGGTGCCATCATATTGGCCGGGAGGGAGCTGAGTGGAATTGATAGAGAGACGCAGTACGGCTGGCGTCACCCCGGAAACCGGTGTGACGGAGAGCCAATCGCTCCCGTTGGCCGTGGCCACCGAAGCCCGATAGCTGAGTCCGCTGATGGAACTGGTGAGTCGAATGTCCCCAGGAGTGACGGTTCCGGTGTCGCTTTCGGTGAAGGTAAATGACAGGGGAGATACTTCGAAAGTGCCAGGCGCAGATTGAACAACCCGGATTCGATTGTTCCCGGTGTCGGCGACATAGACATCTCCGTTCTGGCCCACCGCGACGCCGGTGGGATTGCGAAACGACGCACCTAGCGGCGTTCCTCCATCACCGCTGAATCCGAACGATCCATTCCCCGCGAACGTGCTTATGATGCCCGAGGGACGAACGAGCCGGATGCGATTATTGCTTGTGTCGGCAATATAGAGGTTCCCAGCCGCGTCGAGCGCTAGCCCGCTTGGAAAATACAGACTGGCTTGCGTTGCTGGCCTATTGTCCCCGGCAAACGCCGGAACGCGATTTCCCGCAACGGTGGTGATCGCTCCGTCGGTTGCGATTCGGCGGACGCAATGGTTTCCACGATCGCTGAAGATGAGATTACCAACCGGATCCAGAACGAGGTCGGAAGGGACAGCGAGACTAGCGCTGCTGGCGGGGCCTCCGTCGCCGGAGAAACCAAACCCGCCGTCGCCGGCAATGGTGCGTATAATGCCGTCGCGGCCTATCTTGCGGATGCGGCTGTTTCCGGTGTCAGCGACAAATACTTCCCCTGCACTGTTCACCGCGATGCCTTCTGGCGAATTTAGCAGGGCATTCAAGGCCGGCCCGTTGTCACCGTCGAAGCCAGAGTTTCCTCGCCCCGCGATGACACTCAGCTTTCCATCCGGGGAGATCTTTACAATCTGGCAGTTCGCACGCACAACGACGAAGATGTTTCCGCTGGCATCAAAGGCGAGTTGACGGGTATCCTCCAGGAATCTGTTAATTGCCAATGAGGCATCTTCGGCCTTCGGTAGCGCCCCCGCGAGGCGAATGAGTTGGCCGCTGGAACCGATTTGCCGGACAGTTCCGAAGTCGAAGGCATCGGTGAAAGTAGCGAGCGCGGCTGGAGACATTGCAATAGAGCGAGGAGTCTCCAGCCAGCTCGTTAACGCGATAGATGGCTCCGCATTGCGGCGCCAGTTCCCATTTCCAGCTATCGTGCTGATCCGGCCCGTCAAGTCCACTTTACGGAGCCGGAAGTTGCCCTTATCGGAGATGTATAGGTTTCCTTCAGCGTCCCGGACAACGCCGGTCGGCCAACGGAGGGCGGCAGCCGCCGCAGGGCCGCCATCCCCGGAGAAGCCAAAGCTATCGCCCGCAATCGTCGAGATGATACCGCCGGGGACGATCCGTCGAACCTTCTGCAAGTTCTGTACGACCAGTAAACTGCCCGAAGGTTCGACAAATAGAGCCTGCGGGGAAGATATCGCCGCGGCCGCCGCCTGAAGACCGTCGCCCGAGGTGGCATCCTGCCCCGTACCAGCAACGGTGCGGATGTTCCCGTCCGGTGAAACCGCGCGGACGCGGTGATTGGAGTAGTCAGCGATATAGACAGTTCCATCAGGGGCCGCGGCAAGACCCTGGGGACTCGAGAGTTGGGCGCGAAGGGCCGCTCCCCCATCGCCGGCGAAGCCGCGGGCACCCGATCCGGCAAACGTTCGGACGAGCCCATCGGTGCCTACCTTGCGGATACGATGGTAAAACGATTCCGAATAGTAAATATTCCCAACTCGATCAATAGCCAATCCTGTAGGCTCTGTCCCTGCTTCCAACGCGGGCGCGCCCTCAGCCGTGACATTACCACCGCCGGCAATTGTGACGATTTCGCCAGCTTTTGTGAGTTTCCGAATTCGACCTTGGTCAACGAACAAAAGGTCGCCAGACCCGTCAAACACCAAATAAGATGGGCAGGTAAGGCGCAGTCCCGTAGCCCGGCCGTCCGCGGAGAAACCGATGATGCCATTGCCGGCGGCGATAGACAGCTTTCCGGCGGTGTCAATCTTGAAAATGAAATGGTTGTCGCAATCGCCTCCGAAGACGTTCCCCGCCTGGTCTATGGCAACACCCACAAGACGGCCAAGCGGCGCATTTGCCGCCGCCACGGAACTCGACGGGAACACCCAATCTGTGCCTACAAGGGTTGTTATGACATTCTGACCACCCAGAGTTGATGCTAGAAAGCATAAACTGGCGAAGATGCGACAACTACATAAAAACATACAGACTCCTATCGAAGAACAAGAATGGCATAAATGGCTTCGGCGCGGGGCGCTGAGATAGCTTTATCGAATAGGTCCTGTGAGACCGTGGCGGAGTGGCCGACCGCGGAGAGGAGCCTTGCGGTGATCATTGAGGAGGGCGGCGAGATCTCTAAATTCCGATTTCGTTTGAGGGATGACGACGGAGTCACGGGATGCGGACCGCACATCGTCGAGCTTCCAGCAGCCGACAGAGATCAGTCCCAAGCGGATTGTGTCGTTGCCTTTGTCGCCGGCGGAAGGCGCTGCGAACATGCGCAACTGTTCTTCGGCTGGTTGATCGGCGCTCATCCCGCTTGGCGCCTGCTCCGTTGGTTGATTGGGCATCCCATTAAGTAATGCGAATATTCCGCAAGTTTTCCGTCACCCGAGATCCTATCAAGTATACCTAATTGGAGTGGTCGAACTAACTAAACGAAGTGAAACTTCCATCCGGGCACTCCAGAATGGCCCAACTATATCCCATCCTGTCCCAACTGTGCTGCGGATTAACTGACCAGCGTCCCGCGCTCTTCTGATCTCCACAAGCGTCATCGTACACTCGCTCAGCTTGCCCATCTTGAATTTATGGGTTCAGTCCAACTCCCGCCTCGTTGGGGGAACAAAAGCCCTTTTACGCCGAGCGACATACGATGGGTCCGACACCTTCGTCACGGAACTCGCCGAGCCACACGCGTCGTCTGCCCAATTCAATGAATAATTGCACATAATGCGTGACCAGTCCCTTCCATGTGAGTACCTCTCCAGTGAACGAACCTGAATCCATCACAGCCTCATACGCTGCCTATCCGCCCCATTTCAAGACTCGACTTCAGGATTCAGGTTTATAGCGGGCCTTTCGGATTTTTTTCTTTGTATGATGGGTTTCTGAACGCGGGTCCGCTTTAATGAGTGCGGTCTATGACGATAGGGGAGCAATGGGGGACCAGGAGCAGACAAAGGACGCCGCACCGGTGAGCGCCAGCCCAAAAGGCGGAGTTTCCGGTAAACATCCGCCGATCGAGCATCTGCCGATTGTCGTCGCACCGGCTACGGGTAAAGGGAAGAACACCATCAGGATGGAGTTGATCCCGATAGCGTGTTGGAGGATCAACGATATCCGCTTCGACTTCGGCTCCTCGTTCGTGCTTCCCGACTCCAAAACGGAGTTTGAGGACTTGGCGCCGCCGGACCGAACGAAGGATGGGGCATCGCCGCTATCCAACATATGCTGATCGCGGTCGGCGACTACACCGGCCCGGTTACCGGCAGCATGACTCCGGCGATGAAGACGTCTGTCGAGAACTTTCAAAAGGCAAACGTACTGAATCCTGACGGCGACCCTGGTCCGTTGACGCGCGCGAAACTGTTCGCCGCCTACATGCTCTACCTTTGGCCGTCGAAGATCGCACCGACGGACTTCTCGGCAAAGGGAGCCGACCCTGGTCTGAAGGGCGACGTGCAGGGCTGCGGCGAGTTCAACCCGATCATGGTATTTTCCAAGTCGGAACTCGCCTCTCTACCCAAAGACAGGCGGGACGAAGAGAACAGTGCCAACCGCCGTGTGATGGTGCTTCTCTTCCGCCCGGGAAGCGTCGTTCCGCCGGACAAATGGCCATGCCCGAAGATTGGCGAGGGGACTGCCGGTTGTAAGAAGCGGTTCTGGTCCGATGGCGAGAAACGCCGTTCGAATCAGGCCCTCCGCCGCGAGTTCCCCATTACGAAGGATACCCTCGCTTGCCGGTTCTACGATCGCATGGTTTCCAGTTCTCCGTGCGAAGGCGTGGTGCCGGACGTCGCTGTCCTGCTGATGTTGACCAAGCTTGACGACCATTTCTGCCCGAAGCAGGAAAAGCTGGACACTACCTACCGGATCAAGGGCTTGTCATCGAAGTCTGTGACGGACGGTATCGGAAACTTCGAAAGTGGTTTAGAATCAAAGAAGCAGCAAATGTCGGGGCGTAGCGCAGCCCGGTAGCGCACCTGCCTTGGGCGCATGACGGCCCGCTCCAAAGCTTCTTTAGGTTCATCTCCATTTTCAAGGTTTTCAACAACTTGGGGAATCTGCTTTTCGCTCAAAGGCAACCCAAGTCGGCTCAACGGGAGGGGTTTTGTCACGGTTTTGCCACGGTGGTCCACGAGCTAAGTCGGCTAGCTGATGAAAGTCCAGACTATGTCTGGATTTTTGTGGCCGACAGAATTCCTGATCAACAGAAGTCCAACCTATCTGATTCGCCGCTCACCATCTTGAGAGAATTATGCACGAACTTGCGAGATCTCAAAGCGAGGATGCGAAGAGTCCCAAGGAACGTGGGGAGAGACCGGGGTCGAACCGGCGACGTCCAGCTTGGGAATCTGAGCCTGGATTGAAAATCCAGAGTTTAGCGTCTTCGGCAGCGATTTAAGGCGATAGCAAGTATTCCAGTTTTAGCAGGTTGGCTCAGTGGCTCTGTTAATGGAGCCATTTTGGAGCCAGCCCGACAATCGGGCAAGAGGCTCAGAACAGGAAACTGCAATGCCTATAAAGCCCTATTTCGAGGACCACGGGATTACTCTCTATCACGGAGATGCTCGCGAGATTCTCCCCGAGCTTGAAACTGAAACATTCGACATGGCGCTCACTGATCCGCCCTATTTGGTTTCCTATTCTGGTCGTTGGGGAAGCGATATTGAGATCATTAAAGGCGACTCTGAATCGAGCTGGGTTGAACCGGTGTTCACTGAAGTCTGGAGACTTCTCAAACCGGATTCGCTTTGCCTCAGCTTTTACGGTTGGCCCCATGCTGAAACATTTTTATCGGCATGGAAAGCAATCGGCTTTCGACCGGTGAGCCTCATCGCATTCATTAAGGACCGCTGGGGACTGGGCCAGTTCACGCGTGCCAAACACGAGCCCGCGTACCTTTTGGCGAAGGGCAAACCGAAAAGACCGAACGTTGCGATCAGTGACGTCCTTGATTGGGAACAAACCTCGGCTCACCTCCATCCAAACCAGAAACCACTTCGAGCAATTTCAAAAATAGTCTCGACCTACACGTCCGACCACTCCAGTATTCTCGACCCGTTCTGCGGAAGCGGCACCACACTGATTGCGGCCCGCAATCTTGGACGGCGCGCGGTGGGCGTCGAGATTGACGAACGCTATTGTGAACTCATCGCCCTTCGACTCTCCCAAGAGGCATTCGAATTTCCAATTGTTGTATGCCCGGCTGTTCAATTGGCGCTTCCTGGCGCGGAGCAGGACACAAAATAGATTGCCGAGGCAGCAAACCTCTAGCTGCTTGCACGGGCGAGTTCTATGAATGGGACCTGAGAGATGCGTATTCCGTTGAAGAGAATTACGATTCCGTTAGGATGTGAATAAGGATTCCGGTACGGATTGAATCGATATTTACTCTCAGCGGCGCTGGCTTTTTTAGCATGTGCGAGTTTATTCACATCGTC
>Ga0163151_10000854_pt1 | contig 53223 bp, 43 predicted proteins | sample OliLakLV19MP5IB2_FD_145596 | JGI IMG/M metagenome (GOLD analysis project Ga0163151, IMG submission 145596) | Freshwater microbial mat bacterial communities from Lake Vanda, McMurdo Dry Valleys, Antarctica - Oligotrophic Lake LV.19.MP5.IB-2 | ecosystem: Environmental > Aquatic > Freshwater >...
ATATAAAATTTCCAATCAATAGAGCTGGTCAATATTTTATTATGATTATCGATACGGATTTAAATATAATTAAAATAAATTTTTTGAATGCACATATTAATAAACTACCCAATAAAAAGTACGCACCGTTATTGAAACCAACAAATATTTTAGCTGGCAATTGTGGCAATGTTTATTTATTCACTATCGCCTTTGTTAATTATGAACAAAAAGAGCCAGATAGCACAACCTATAATACACAATTATATATGGGCAAACAGAAATTTGATATTAGCTTGTTAAATAATAGTGCTAGTTTATTTTTGTTTAAATATAATATAGATACAGCAGGGTTCACCTATTCAAATACATGTGAAGGCATTAAATTAAAACAAATTTTCGCAAAAAAATATAATTCATTTGCCTGGTATGCAAATTATAGTTTAATAGGTGTTGGCGATTCAATAGTGCACAGGTTCAATAATCATGATTCTTTATTAATTACCTGTAAGGCATCATCCAATATTGGATGTAATACTGTTTTCTCAGATTCAATTTTTGTAATTGATATTAATCCTCATATTGTACATTTAAAAACAATTACTGATACTTTTTGCGAGTTTAATATCTGTCATTTTAAAGATTCTTTTTATACAGATACTGCAACTAAGTTTACATGGCATTGGTTTTTTGGAGATGGCACGGACAGTATTGTAAGTTCAAATATTCGCGATATGGGAAGTATTAATCATATCTATACAAAATCAGGTAATTATTCGGCTAAGTTACTTTTCAATAACGGCTTTTGCACAGATACTTTTACTAGTAAACAGCCAATATATATTACTCCTGCACCTCAGCCTGGCTTTCAAATAAGCCCCAATAATGGTTGTGTTCCTCAGTTGTTTAATTTAAAGCCTTTATATAGTGATACGATTGTATCGGAGAAATATTTTATATATAACAGTGTAAATAATTTGATAGATAGTTTTGCATACAAGCCTAATTCACCATCAATTCCGATAGGTTTCAAATTTAACCAAAAAGATACAGGTACAATTTTTATAAAGCAATTTTTAAATGGCACAACGGGTTGTATAACACAAGATAGTGTTTCCATAAGATTAAATACGCGTCCTTATTTAAAATTGTTTAACGATACATTTATCTGTAGTAATGAGGTATTACAGCTTTCAGGAGGTGATGGACCCTATAAATATTTATGGAATACCCGTGATACCACAAAAGATATTATCATAAACATGGCAGGAACTTATTGGATAAAAGAAACAAATGGTGGTTGTGAAGTGAGCGATAGTATTATAGTAAGTCAAGATTTTAATGAACATTGCAAATTTAGTATATCAATTTTTCCTAACCCTTTTGGCTCCGAATTTAATATTGCTATCTATTCCAGAACCCTGCAAAACGTAAACATTCAATTATATGAAACCACAGGAAAACAGGTAGCTAGTTATAATAATATAACTGTGAACCAGTTTGCTACATTAGCAGTGAATTCAAGTGACCTAGCTGCGGCAATGTATATTTTGCATATAACAACTACTGATAAAAAATTTACTTATAAGGTTGTTAAACTATTAGAGTAATTCTCAAACATATTATATATATTATTGTGATGCAAAGATGTGGGAATTAGTTGATTTGAAAAAATAATTCTTTTTCGGCATTGCGGCTAGTGGTCGTCACGTTGTTCGCCGCAGCGAACAGCATGACGGTTCTCCTTCCAAAACTATTATACCAATTTCCCTACCACATCAAACTTATCAAACACAGTTTCCGTATGCGGTGCATCTTTTAGCTCGGGCGTGAGGTCTTGTCCTGCCCAGTGTTCGTAGTGTTTTCCCATTTGCCACAATCGGCTGCGGGTAACATCATATATCAAACCTTTATACGCAACCCACACTTCTGGTTTGTCCTGACCGTTTCGAAGTGCAAGTTGGTTTTTAGTATATTCGGGTAAATTATTAATTTCCATTATACCGTAAATGTCAAACCTTCTAAGGCCAAATCAGCATTTACAAATTCGGTACGTGCTTCTTCTATCATAGGTTCCAAGGTTTTGTAGCGTGCCGAAAAATGTCCTATAATAAGTTTGCCTACTGCCGCTTGCTTGGCAATGGCACCAGCCTGCAGTGCAGTGGTGTGAAAAGTTTCATTGGCACGTTCGAGCATCTCGTGCAAAAAAGTAGATTCATGATATAATAAATCAATACCTTTTATATATTTCACCAAGTCCTCATCATATATAGAATCGGAAACATAAGCATACGTTTTTTCTGGCTGTGGGTCATAAGTAAGTTCTGCATTTGTAATCGTATTTCCTTCGGGTGTTATATAATCATTCCCATTTTTAATACTGGGGTATTCTATAATAGGGATATTAAAACTTTCGCATACGTTTTTGTTTATTTTTCGCAGACCTTTTTTTGTTTTGATAAGAAAACCGGTGCATATAATTCGATGCTTGATGGGGAAACTATATATATCATACTTGTCAGAACTATATACATTTTGAATTCCATCCATTTTGGTTTCTATATAATGCAATGGGAATTTGATATGTGTTTCGGATACTTTGCAAAAATATTCCAAAAATTGTTGTAATCCTGGAGGCCCAATAATGTCGAGCGGTTCCGTGCGTCCATTCAAACTTAGAGTAGATAATAATCCGGGCAGTCCCAAAAAATGATCGCCATGCAAATGGCTAATCAATATTTTAGAAATACGGCCAAATTTAATATGATATTTAAAAATTTGATTTTGGGTTCCCTCACCACAATCAATCAATATATACTTATCGTTTATGTTAACCACCTGCGACGATGGATGCCTGTCAGGCGTGGGGCTTGCCGAGCTACAGCCCAATATTGTTACCTCGAAAGTATTAATCACATTTTAATAATTTTGCCAGCAAATGCTCCATTTGTTTTGATGATATACAAACCCGAATTCCATATTTTGGTATCGATATTTACTTGGTTAATTCCTGGGTTCAATTGCAAATTCATATCATATACTGCTCTACCATGCACATCGAAAATCTGCACACGACTTTTTTCAGATTTTTCATTTTGAATTTCCAAATTCACGTGTTGGTCGAACGGGTTTGGCGATACATTCATATAATTTGTGTGCTCACGAACTAAAATGCCGTTTGCTCCGTCCACATAGAAATTCCAAGTATTTGCAAAATCCTGGTGCCTGTAAGGGAAAGGTGCGGGCATAGGAAAATGTGCCGTTACGGTGATAATCATTTTATATTTCCCCGCAGTTCCAGTTGGTGGTGTGCCTGATAAAGTGAGGCAACCATTTTCGCCGCCCAAATAGGTGCAACCAGGTTTTCCACATTGCCAAGTAATGCTTTTGGGCAGGCTATCAATAGCTTTAATGGTTAGAGAATCGAAAGTTACCTTTTGCGAAAAAACGGTGGTGTCGGTGGGAAATTTGAATTGTATTACTTGGGAATAGCTTACTTGCTCCATGGCATGAGGAATCGTGTCAGGCTTAAATCCTGGACTTTTCAGGGAAGTGTCTACACTACATTGTGCCTGAGCATAATTTGTAAACAAAACGGCAATAAAAAATAAAATTGCAAATAGTTTTTTCATCAGAAATAATGATTAGTTTTGGGTGAGTGCTACTTTTGCAGCAAATATTTTTAACTCGGCAAATATAGAAACAATTACTTCATGAACAAAACAGCATTAATTACAGGAGCATCATCGGGAATTGGAATGGCTACCGCGAAACTTTTGTCAACCGCAGGTTACCGACTTATTCTCGCTGCCCGCAGAGAAGAAATATTGCAAAAGCTTGCAAGCGAATTGCCTTCAGAAACCCTCGTCATGAAGCTAGATGTGAGGGACAAAGCTGCCGTTTTTGCAGCGATAGAAAAGTTGCCTGTTGAATGGAAAGAAATAGATATATTAATTAATAATGCGGGCCTTGCAAGTGGAATGAGTACCATTGATAAAGGCGATATCGAGGATTGGGAAAATATGATAGATACCAATATTAAAGGACTATTATATATTACCCGAGCAATACTTCCTACAATGGTAGAAAGAGGAAATGGGCATATCGTAAATATTGGTTCAATAGCGGCCAAAGAGGCTTATGCCAATGGAAATATATATTGCTCAACCAAAGCTGCGGTAGACATGTTGAACCGCAATATGCGAATTGATTTATTGAACTACCCCATTAAAGTAACAGCCATACACCCAGGTGCTGTGGAAACGGAATTTTCCATCGTCCGTTTCCATGGAGATGAAGAGCGTGCCAAAAAAGTATATCAAGGTTTTGAAAGTTTAGTTGGCTTCGATGTGGCTGAAGCTATATTATTTGCCATCAACAGACCCGCTCATGTAAATATTAACGAACTCACGATAATGCCCACTGCACAAGCAGTTGCAGGTGTGATTCACAGAAGATGAAAGGATAATGGTTAATGATGAATGCAATAATGTGTTTATACTTTCGTCTAATATCTTTCGCCTGTTAACCAAACAAGTCTTTCTACTATCTACTCCCCACTGCCCGCCGCAGCGGGCTGTCTACTGTCTACTGACTACTTTTATCTTACTTCTTCGACAGAGTATATCTATCTATAGCCGTATTGGTTGTAGGGGTCCCGCCACTGCTGCTCGAATTCGTTATGGTGTAAACCGATTCCCATACTTGTTTCTTTTTCTCGTTGGTAGTAACCTTATAATGCTCCTCTCCTCCATTCATATATAGTGTAACCGACTGCGAGTTATTAGTCCAATAGAATGAAGATACATTCGTATTGGTGAAATTTCCTGCAGCAGTAGGAGTTGTAGCAACGCCCGATCCATCACTTTTAAATTCAAATGTCCCAGCATTGGCATCTGTTTTGGTTTGTGTGCCGGTGCTCGAATATTCATGGGCATCAATATTCCATGTGCCTTCAAGCCTGTTGGCCAATTTGGTGGTTTTGGTGCACGACATAATAAATAGTGCCGACAATAAAAATGTAGTAGTAAATAGTGTTTTCATGTATCAAATAGGTTAATTTTTCTCGGCAAATATAGTTTTGAAATGGACTTGGTAAAAAAATCAAAGAAAAAATAAACTTCAATTTATGTTTTTTACCTATTTAATTTGCACCCGAATAAAAAAGAAATTCGGTGAAAATAGGAATACTCAAAGAAACAAAGCCCGGAGAAAAGCGGGTGGCCTTATCGCCTACTGTGGCAGGGCAGTTAATCAAAAATGGATTTGAAGTTTTAGTTGAAAGTGGTGCAGGCACAGCCTCGTCATTCGAAGACCCTGTTTATGAAACTGCAGGTGTAAAAGTGGTGAGCGACAAAAGCCAACTGATTAGTGAGGCTGATGTGGTAGCTAAAGTGAACCCTTTCGCTGATGACGAAATTGCTCAGCTAAAAAATGGACAAATCATTTTTAGTTTGATGTATCATTTATCAAATCCGGAATTGATTCAAAAGCTTAATGGCAAAGGCGTTTCTGCCTTTTCGATGGATGCAATACCACGTATTTCAAAAGCACAAAGCATGGATGTATTAAGCAGTCAAAGTAATTTGGCAGGTTATAAAGCAGTGCTATTGGGTGCAAATCAGATGACCAAAATTTTTCCTTTGATGATGACTGCGGCGGGGACTATTATCCCTTCTAAAGTTTTGATTTTTGGTATTGGTGTAGCAGGATTGCAAGCCATAGCAACGGCCAAACGCCTTGGTGCACAAGTAGAAGCTACCGATGTGAGACCAGAGACCAAAGAGCAAGCAGAAAGTTTGGGAGCAAAATTTATTGAAGTAAAATCGGATGGCGTGAAAGCTGAAGGTGGATATGCCAGAGAAGTTTCGGAAGAGTATCAGCAAAAACAGAAAGAAGCCGTGAACAAATCTTTATCACAAGCCGATTTGGTAATTACCACAGCTCTTATTCCAGGCCGTAAAGCACCAGTGCTTATTACTGAAGAGCAAGTGAAGTTAATGAAATACGGGGCAGTAATTGTAGACATGGCTGCCGAGCAAGGAGGCAATTGCGAAATCGCAAAAGCCGATGAAATCGTATTTAAACATGGAGTATATGTAATAGGAACTACAAATTTGCCCAGCACACTTGCCACAAATGCGAGTGAATTATATGCAAAAAATTTAAGTACTTTTTTACAATATTTGGCTACCAAAGATGGTTTCAAATGGGAAATGGAAGAAGAGATTACCAAAGGAACTTTGATTTGTCACGGAGGAAATATATTAAAGAGTTAAGTTGATATTATATAATATATTAAAAAGTTAAAATAAAAATTATGGAAAGTATTATAAATTTTATAGGTAGCAACATTCAAATGTTTTACATCGTTATTCTCATGATTTTTGTGGGGATAGAAGTGATTGGTAAGGTGCCAGCGGTACTTCATACACCTTTGATGTCAGGAGCAAATGCGATACATGGCGTAGTTATTATAGGAGCTATATATGTGATGTTACATACTGATCCCGATAAGATACTTCCATTGGTATTAGGATTTTTGGCAGTAGTGTTGGGAACATTAAATGTAGTGGGAGGATTTGTAGTTACAGATAGAATGTTGGAAATGTTTAAAAAGAAAAAATAAATACTAAAAAAAAATGGATTTAATTACTCAAGGAACAGGTATGAACATGCAATATGTTTTAGATATTATATATTTATTCGCCTCAGTAACATTTGTTATTGGTCTAAAAATGTTATCTCACCCAGCCACAGCTCGTCGTGGTAATCTTATTGCGTGTGCTGGTATGTCAGCAGCAATAATAGGAACTATATTAATTCACGATAACAAAGTTCAACCTATTATATATACTTTAATCCTTTCAGCAATTGGCCTTGGAACTATTGCTGGTTGGCTGACGGCCAAAAAAGTGCAAATGACCAAAATGCCCGAACTTGTTTCGATATTCAATGGAATGGGTGGAGCTTGTGCCGCGTTAATTTCCTTGATTGAATTTCAACATATGAGCCATGAAGTTGCTCTTAGCCTGCCAGAAGATGGTGGAAATATGATGATGCAATTGATCGAAACGTTTAAAAATTTAGCTCAGCAAGGCGGCATGGGGCACACCGCAAAACTCGCTATGATAATGGCGGGCCTTGTGATAGGTTCAGTTTCATTTGCAGGTTCTATTATAGCTTGGGCCAAACTGAATGGTACTTTAAACAAGCCTATCCGCTTACCACAATATAATATTATCAATAATGCCTTAATGCTTGGTTTATTTGTATATGCTTTCTTAATAGTGAATGGGAATGTAGAAGGTATCATGCATGTATATATGCTTTTTGTGGCCGCATTATTATATGGTGTGATGTTCGTATTGCCTATTGGTGGTGCAGACATGCCTGTTGTTATATCATTATTAAATTCGTTTACAGGATTGGCAGCAGCTTGTGGTGGATTTATGTATAATAATAAAGCAATGCTCACGGGCGGTATTCTAGTAGGATCGGCAGGAACATTATTAACTTTAGTAATGTGTAAAGCCATGAACCGACCTTTGAGCAATGTTATATTTGGAGCCTTTGGTGCTGGCACAAAAGCCGCAGGTGAAGGTCGTGAATTATCAGGAAGTATTAAAGAAATTTCTATAACAGATGCTGCTGTATTAATGAACTATTCTAAGAAAGTTATTATAGTTCCTGGTTACGGATTAGCAGTAGCACAAGCACAACATGTAATACATGAATTGGAAACAATATTAGAAGAACGTGGTGTGGAAGTTAAATATGCAATTCACCCAGTAGCAGGTCGTATGCCCGGTCATATGAATGTATTGTTGGCCGAATCAAATGTATCTTATGATAAGTTAGTAGAAATGGAAGAAATAAATCCTGAATTTGCAAATACCGATGTAGTTTTAGTTGTAGGAGCAAATGATGTGGTGAATCCTGCTGCTCATAACGATTCTGCTTCGCCCATATTTGGAATGCCAATTTTGGATGTAGAAAATGCAAAGAATATTATAGTGAACAAACGTAGTATGAACGCAGGTTATGCAGGTATCGAAAACGAACTGTTCTATAATCCCAAAAACTCTATGTTGTTCGGCGATGCGAAGTCAGCCCTTACCAAATTGGTAAGTGAGTTGAAGGCGATGGATTAGATTTATCGTCATTGCGAGCCTCGCTCAGAAAAGTTAAAAATAATAACGATCTCTATAATGAGAGCCGTGGCAATCTCATTATAGTTTTCCGAATTTTCTAGATTGCACACGCCCGAATTTTATTCGGGTAGCTCGAAATGACGTAAACAAACTGAGCATTATTTCGGACACATCCATCCATGATTTCCACGTTTTAACAATAGCTTTTGTTTATAATAGCCGCAAATAGTTTACTTTTGCATAATAAACACCTATAAAATAAAGTATGGAAACCACGCCGCAACCCGCCACTAATTTTAGACCTGAACGAAAAAAGGAATCCAACCGCTTGGTTTATATTTTAATCATCCTGTTTTTATTGGGGATGAATGGTTATTTGCTATACATTTATCTCAATACCGATAAAGCTTTGGAAACTGAGCAAAGCAACTTGGTGGATGTAAAAAAAGAAAAAGCTGAAGTAGAAAAGCTCCTTCTAAGTGCTAAATTAGATTTAGAATCTTATCGTGGTATTAACGATTCTCTAAATGATGCTATTGATGAGATGAAGGATGAATTAAATAATCAGGCACTGGAAATACAAGGATTGTTGAATTCAAAGAATTTAACCAAAAAGGAGTACGAACGTGCTATGGAAAAGTACGAAAAATTTAAGTACTACTATGAAAAAACCAGAAAAGAACTCGATGAAAAACTTATAGAGCTTGATGCGGTAAAAAAAGAAAATACCGACCTAAAAGCATCTGTTAAAACACTGGAAGGTGATAAGGATAAATTAGATGGAGAAAAACGCAAAGCGATATCTGATTTAGATAATGCCAAAATATTGGAGGCGGTAAATATTAGTACCGTAGCAATTAGAATTAGAAGCGTTGGCAAAGAGCAAGAAACCACCAAAGCATCAAAAACAGAGCAGCTAAAAATATCTTTCGGTTTCGCCCGCAATGCAGTAGCAGAGCATAACCGCAAAGATGTATATGTTAAAATATTTGGTCCCGATGGAGTGGCCATCCGCGATGATCAAGCAGGGTCAGGCACCTTTAAATTTGCGGGACAAGAAAGTGTATATACTGTAAAACAATCTGTCGATTTTACGAATAATAGTGATATTATCTATATATATTACAAACGTGCTGGCGAATTTAAAAAAGGAAAATACAAAGTAGAACTTTACTGCGAAGGCTATCAGTTGAACCTCAATCCGACTATTTTAGAGCTGAAGTAGTTTTCAATTGCAAATTGAGCAGTAAATTATTTTTAACCACAGAGCCTCACAGCGTAAAAACCCCACAGAGTTTCACTAAGTTTTTTCTCGGCTCACTTGGTATAACAAAATCTAATAGTAAATTTCCTATAGCGTTTTCCTCCGTGTAATACCAATTCTTAAACTATAATAGGGTCTGCTCATAAACTAAAAAAAACTGTTATACTTACTATAAATTAGTATTTTATGCAATTAGGTCGTTGATTTTGCTGCAAGGCTTTTTAGCGAAATTGCTCAATATCCGTGCAGAAGGTTGTGTTAACTCTAAATTAATAGGAGAATCAACGCCTATATTTCATGTGAAAAAGAAGAATCCCGAAAGCCTCGCTTAATCCCGATAATTATCGGGATGCGGGGGGATTAGTCCCTCTTTTTTTTACTATTATATATTGAGTTTCGGTATAATCTCTGTGCCAAACTCCGTGTAACACTGTGGTTAAAAGACTTGCTGTCAGTCTGTCCGCCGCGGCGGATATCAAAGACCGTCTATCGAAGACCGTTTGTTCATGCTTCGATAAACCCGATAGTTGTAGGAACAGCATGACAAACATCGTACATCGTACATCGTCAATTCCTCTCAATTTTCATCAAAACATACTTCTTCTCTAAAGCAAATAATGTTGGATTTATAATATTAATATTCTTATCCAATTTGCCATCAATCTCTGGTAAAGATTTTTCTATAATATAATAGAGTCCTGGATTTTTTACTTTAATTTTTTCTATCAGAAATTCTTTCACAGGCATACCAATTTGTGTAGCCCACATATATATATAAGCAATGGTAGGCAATATATGCGGCGTGATATTTTCTTCATGCGTCATTTTGAAACCATGCTTGGTTAACAGTGTATTAAATGATTCCCAATTATGACCACTTTTCTCATGTGCTTTACCCAGCCTGAAATAATCACAAGCTACCCATGTGCCGCCGGGTTTCATAATTTTATCGATGATAGGTAATGCTTTGTCGAGTTGCAAATATTGTAATGATTCTGAAGTAATCACCGTGCCAAAATGCTGTATATAATCATCAGCTTTTATATCTTCAAAACGGCAATGTAATACCTTGTTCGGATACGTATTGATGATATGTTTTATCTGTGTATTATCAGGTGTTAAACCGATTGCATTTATATTGTTTTCGTTTAATAGTTTTAATAGTCCACCCATACCACAACCCACGTCTAGTGCAGGAGAAGATTTGTCTGTAATAAGCTCTACCAATTTTTCTGCATAACGCTTTTGTGCATTGTATATCATATTCAAACTGATATCTTCTGCTTCAATTTTTGCATTATCAAAATATCCATAATGCAAAAAATCTCCTTTCAATATTTTGCTGTACAGTTTTAATTGAGCATCATCTTGGTGGCGGTTTCCACGCTTGCGGTTACGTTGTAGTTTAATAACCTTATAAGTATTCCAAGGATATAATGCCCGCTTTAATATATTTTTAATAATATTGTTCTTAGCCATGTATATATGTTTTCAAAATGTCGCCTGAAATGTTTTCTGTGTAGTTGGGTTCTTGGTTGATGAACGGGGCTTTCAAGCCAATATGATACGTTTTTTGCGGAGCGGTAAATACCTTGGTTTCATCCCAAATATTTTCTGAGATAAAAGTTTGTAATACCATTCTACCCCCTTCCACCAAAACCGATTGTATTCCTTTTTTATATAATACTTCCAAAGTTTGTTTGGCAGCTCCCATCGAAAAATCTATATATATAAATTCTACATTTTCTTTTTCCCAATGTTTGTTCGATTGAAAATATTGATCCACCAAAACTAATGTAGGGGTGCTGCCATCAAATACATTGAGTTCTTGACTCAATCGCAGTTGTGGATCCCAAACAACTCTTATTGGGTTTTTTCCTTCCCAATGTCGCACATCCAAAGTAGGATTATCATTCAATGCCGTATTAGAACCAACCAATATAGCTCCATGACAAGCCCTATAGCGGTGCACTTGCCTCACCGAATATTGGTTACTAATATATCGTAACTGTTGGTAATTGGGGTCACGCATTTGCGGAGCGATAATATCATCGGCGGTTTGTGCCCACTTAAGCGTAACGAACGGTCTATTTTTTTGGTGAAAACAATTGAATTTATTATTCAGTTTCAATGCGTCATCTTCACAAATTTCTATAATAGTTTCTATGCCTGCAGCTTTTAATTTTTCTATTCCTTGTCCTGCAACTAATGGATTGGGATCTTGTTGGGCTATAATAACTTGTTTGAATTTTTTCTCGATAATTAAATCTACACAAGGCGGTGTTTTGCCCGTATGCGAACAAGGTTCCAAATTTATATATATACTACATTCGTTAAACTTGCCAAACCCTTGAAGGTTGTTAATCGCATCTACCTCGGCATGATTGCCACCATATTGATGGTGAAATCCTTCAGCAATAATTTCATCCTCGTGAACAATCACGCAACCCACCATCGGGTTGGGCTCCACAAGTCCTTCGCCATTGGCAGCCAATTGTAAACAACGTTTCATGTAATGGGTATGCATGGTGGCAAAGATAGTTAAATGTTGGAGGTTTTTTGCGTGGGAAATTTCGACAATTTATTTAATGAATCGAATAAATTTTTTTCGTTTTTTCTTATGTTTTCTATACTTTTGATTGGGGTCTAATATTCCCCACTTTCCTTCATATTTTGCCCATAGCAAATAGTTTCTTCCAAATTTATAATCATCAAATAAGGGTGGAATAGCGTTGTGTTCCCAAAAGTTGAATCCAAGTTTACCATCTTTAACTAACAGAATTAATGGCTTGGCCCCAGAAGTATATTTTACGCGATCCGTATATATACTATCATAAATTCAAGTAACAAATGCACTTTCCTATTTTCAGTTTCACAATATACTACATCTTTATTTTCTTTGAATTGTAAATTGATAAATTGGAAAGGGATTACGGTTTGATAGTTTCTGCTGTACAAGCCGTGTTTACCATTTACTTTAGCAATTGTATATTTTGTATTCAATCCATTTTTTTCAAAAAAATAATTGTTTTTTAATCTAACTCTTTCGAGCATTGGAGATACAATATTGTTGCTAAAGGTATCAATAGCCCATACACCTTTTTTATTAAAGCATAGCAATAGTTTCCCTTCTAATATAGCTCCCGATATTGGATCGCTAATGATTGATTTTTTTGGAGTAATTAAAAACTATATAAGTGTTTCTACTGGAGAAATTAAAGGTATAGAAATTATCACAAATTTTAGAGCTAAATAGAATGGTTTCATTCCGTAATTTCCTCCTAATTTCTTCTAATTCATTTTTATATACTTTCGCTTCGTCAAGTTGTTCAATCTTGGTTTCTACATCTTTTGAGTAATTTGTTCGTTTTTTCTGATTTCCATCTCTTGAGCTACTGGCTTTTGGCGGTGCACCGTCTCCGTACATACCTGAATGCATTAACTTTGATCCTCCTTCTGTTATTCTTTTCTTTGGTTTTGATGCTTGTTTGCAATTCTTCACAAAAGTTGTCACCCATTTTTTATAGTACATATGATAGAAAGCACAAGCATTTCCTATTAGCACTTTAAATATGGGATACTCTACTTCGCAAATGGTATCATAAATGCAAGGGAATAATTCTTTTTGCATTGTATCATTTGCATAATATATACCCCATCTGTTTTTGTTTTCCACATAATAAAATAAATGATAGTAGTCATTAAAAACGATATCATCATATTTAGCAGGAACAGTTATTTGCAAACCATATAAATGCCTTTCATACCATTCTCATAAAAAGAGGAATCATTTTTATTTATATTTTCTAAAGTAACCGAATCAGCAAATGGCGGCACGTACCACTTTATCTCCTGAGCAAAACAACTAAGCGATATCAAACAAAAAAATAAAACAATATATTTTTTCATATACAATAATATATAATACTAAAACAACTGATTACTATTCCCCCTGTGCGGCATAATGCCCAAATGCTTATAAGCCATTTCGGTTGCCTCACGGCCACGGGCGGTACGCATCAAAAATCCTTCTTGTATGAGGAAAGGTTCATATACTTCTTCTATGGTTCCTGCATCTTCGCTTACGGCAGTGGCAATAGTATTTAATCCTACAGGGCCGCCTTTAAATTTTTCTATAATAGTTGTGAGGATTTTATTATCCATTTCATCCAGTCCGTGCGAGTCTACATTCAATGCATCGAGAGCCATTTGGGCAATGTCTAAAGTAATAGTTCCATCGCCTTTCATTTGTGCAAAATCTCGGGTACGACGCAATAATGCATTTGCAATACGTGGGGTTCCCCTGCTGCGTTTGGCAATTTCGTGAGCTGCGGTATCGGCTATTGTAGTTTTTAAAATTCCTGCAGAACGTTTTACAATCGTGGTCAATAATTTTACATCATAATATTCTAATCGGGCATTGATACCAAACCTTGCACGCAACGGAGCAGTTAGCAAACCACTTCGGGTTGTAGCACCAATTAAAGTAAAGGGATTGATACCAATTTGTATAGAGCGGGCATTGGGGCCACTCTCCAGCATGATATCTATTTTATAATCTTCCATGGCTGAGTATAAATACTCTTCCACCACAGGACTTAGTCTATGTATTTCATCAATAAATAATACATCGCCTTGTTCTAAATTGGTAAGAAGTCCGGCAAGGTCACCGGGCTTTTCTATAACAGGTCCTGAAGTAATTTTAATGCCTGCACCCAATTCATTTGATATAATATGTGCCAAGGTAGTTTTGCCCAAACCCGGAGGCCCGTGCAACAATACATGGTCGAGTGCTTCGCTACGTAGGCGGGCGGCCCCCACAAATATTTTTAAATTTTCTATAGTTTTATCTTGTCCTGTAAAATCGCCAAAAGCTTGCGGGCGTAAAACCTTCTCCAATTCCTTTTCGGTATTGTCTAGGTTTTCTTCGTCGGCATCTATATTTGGGTTACGCATGGGCTAGGGATTGGGATATGAGATTTAGGCCCCGATTGCAATCGGGATGGGGTGCTGACGCAACATTTTTTTCATCTTAATATTATTACTTTCTACTACCCGCCGCGGCGGGCTGTCTACTATCTACTTACTACTACCCGCCGCGGCGGGCTGTCTACTCTACTGACCACTATCTATCTACTTACTACTTACTTCTATCTACTGTCTACTTACTACTATCTACTGCCCGCCGCGGCGGGCTGACCACTATCTACTACTTCAACCCTTTCACCAGCAAATCTACTATATGTATAGCTTTAATATGCAAGTTGTTTTTTTTGATATAGGAATCTAAATGCATCAAACAACCGCCATCGGTACACACTAAAAATTCGGCACCAGTATCCATTACATTTTTCAATTTTTCTTCGGCCAGTGCAACTGATAGAAGTTCATACTTTACCGAAAATATTCCGCCAAAACCGCAACATGTATCATAGTCTTTTATTTCAACCAATTCGAGTCCTTCCACCTGAGCGAGCAGTTTTCGAGGCTGATCAAATATTTTACAATCACGCATGCCTTTGCAATTGTCGAGCAAAGCAACGCGAGAATTAAAAGTTGCGTTTAAATGAGGGTTGCCTAATATATCCACCCAGAATTCTGCAAAGTCGAAAAAGTTTTTTTGTAAATTTTTACTGGGATTATGCACTGATGAATTTTCGAAAAGCTGATTATAGGATTGACGCACCATGCTCACACAACCAGATGAAGCGGCAACCATATAATGACCGGCAAGTTGTTCGCCAATTAATTTTTCACCTACTTCTTTGGCATCGTCCCAAAAACCTGCATTGAAGGCGGGCTGACCGCAGCAAGTTTGTTCCGTATTATAATGTGTAACACATCCTGCCAGTTCCAAAAGTCGTTTCATATTAAAGCCCGTCTCAGGCCAAAACTGATCGATGTGGCAGGGTACAAATAAATCTACATGTATGGTTTTATCTTTTTGCAAGGTCGCAAAAATAGGGATATATAATGGTTAATGGTAAATGAATTCAGGCAATAAAGATTACTGGAAAGATACTATTGGCAATTTCAAAAACAAGATTTCAATTGGTTAGGTCGCGACATTAACCATTGAATTGATTGCGTAGCCCATTAACGATTATCGTCTGCTTCAGCCGACGGGAAAAACTTTGCGTAGCCCATTAGCTCCGCGGCGGCGGGTATAATTAACCATTAACTTAACCATTTATAATTAACCATTAACCATTATTTTTGCCGACCTTTATGATTCGCATTATTCTTCAAAATAAGCTCATACGCAAACTGGTAAAGTTTGGGATTGTAGGTGCAGCCTCCTTTGTAGCAGGTTATATCACTTACGCAGTTTTATGTGAGTTGCACTTGATGATGTATCATGATGTGAAGAAATATTATCTCATTTACCAGGTAATTGGAAGCATTGTAGGTTTGTTTGTGAGCTATGTGGTTAATAAAAACTGGACTTTCAGACACCAGACCCATAAAGAGAAAAAGTATTTCAGGAAGTTTGCTATGGTGTATGCCATTGGCTTCTTTATCAATATCGCTTTGGTGTATTATTTTGTGGATATAGCAGATTACCTGCCTGGATACTTGCACAAAAACAGGCTGTTCCTAGCCCCTATCTTTGCAACGGTTATTAGCTCCGGCATCAATTTTTTGGCGAGCAATAAGCTGGTTTTCAAAGTAGAGGACGTGGAGGAGGAATAAACAAAAAAACATTTGTTTATAAAGGATAAAGCCCTATTTTTGCACTCCCAAATTTTAAGCTATCATGAGCAATTTATTAAAAATCGTAGAGCAAGAATTTTTAAAGGCCGATGTTCCAACATTCAAGGCTGGCGATACTGTAGCAGTATCATACAAAATTAAAGAGGGTGCCAAAGAGCGTATCCAGTTGTACCAAGGTGTGGTTATACAACGCCGCAACAGTGGTCTAAACGAAACTTTTACCGTGCGTAAAATTTCAAACGGTATTGGTGTAGAGCGTATATTCCCTGTTCACAGTCCCAATATTGATAAAATAGTAGTGATGAGCCGCGGTAAAGTAAGACGTGCCAGGATTTTCTATCAACGTGGACTTACAGGCAAAAAAGCCCGTATCAAAGAAAAAAGAGGTTAATCTCAAAAACATTATATTTCAGGCTGTCTATACAAACGGACAGCCTTTTTTATTTTAATAATAGTCCGCTTGAGGCGGATAAATTTTTTTAAATGGACAAGAAAAATATATATATCATACGTCACGGAGAAACAGATTTCAATAAAAAGAATATCGTACAGGGAAGCGGTGTGGACAGCGACTTGAACGATACTGGACGTAGTCAGGCATTGTCGTTTTATCAGAGTTATAAAAGTATCCCCTTCGATAAGATATATATATCACAATTGAAACGTACCAAGCAAACGGTTGAGCATTTTATCGACCAAGGTATCGGCTACGAAGCATTGGCAGGACTTAATGAAATAAGTTGGGGTGTACACGAAGGTTTGGAACATAATAAAGAATTCGATAACGAATATTGGAAACGTGTAAAAGAATGGCGTGAGGGGCATTTGCATATTAAGATAACTGGTGGCGAAAGTCCGCTAGAGCTTGCAGCCCGACAAGAACCCACATTAGAATATATCATGGCTCAAACACAGGAGAAAAATGTTTTGATATGCATGCATGGCCGTGCCCTCAAATCTTTTTTGTGCCTAATCCAAAATATGGGTCTTGAGCACATGGACGATCACGACCATAGCAATACAGGTTTATATATCTTCGATTATGATTATGAAAAATTCACACTCCTCAAAACCAATGACCGCAGCCATTTGGATGGTATAGCAGTTTTGGATGATTTGACATAGTAGTGCTGAGTGCTGTCAGGTTTTTTACCTGACAATATATATTAATTGCTTTCCAAAAGTTCCAAAATTGTGGAAAGTTTACAAGAACAACTATTCATCAATTGTATAAATCACTGGTAATATATAACTAAATCTTACTGCATTCCCATTCTTCTTTGCTGGTTTCCATTTACCAGGGCCACTTATTCTTTTATACCGAAACTCAATATATAATAGTCCAAAAGAAAGGGACTAATCCCGAATACTTTCGGGATGTAGTTCGGCATTACCATTCTTAACCTAATCCGCCACAGGCGGAGAACTATTATAGGTTAAGAATTGGTATTAATTATTCTAAGAGCTTCATTGTCCATTCTTTCGGTAACCTTTTTTACAACTTTAATATTTCTCAAACTTCCATCAACTTCAACAACAAATTTAACATGAACAACGCCTTGTATCCCAGCATCTTTTTCATAGGCTGGATATTCAAGTTCTCGCATAATATACTCATTCAAATTATTAAATTTAGGATTATCATCTACTTGGGAAACGTCATAAGCTGTGGATGTATCAGTACTTGGAGGTTCAATATCCCCTTCTGGAGAAGACATAGTTGTAGAACCAACTCTATCACCCTCTTCTATAATATCATAAGCATGAGAATAATTTCCCATCTCAATATCTCCCAAATAATTTTTCTTTTCCTTCGAGTCCCAGACCTCTATTCTATCTAATTGGCACAAATAGCTGATATCAATGATTGGAATGAATTATTATCCAAACTATAGATATATACTAAATAAATATTCTTATTTGTTACCCATTTGCTTTGTGCATTTTTACTTGTTTTTGCGTTAGTGAATTTGCGTGCATTTTTCTTATTTAGCTTTAATTTTAAAGGGAATTCATAGTCGCCGTACTCAAGTTTTAGTCCATATCGCATTTTTCTATTATGAATCGCATTATTATATATATATACCAATTCATTTTTAATGTTCAAATCAAATCTCTCATTTACGATGTCATAATTATTCCATGAATTAGCAATAGGTTCAGAACAATAGATAGTATTCTCGCCTTTATAGAGCGGCACCGAATCATGATACTCTTTTTTCATAATTTGGTATGCCTTAGGATTATTTTTTACAATATCATATTCTTTGGTTTTAAACTCACGTATATACAAATCGACCAAACTATCATGAGAAATTTTATCTTGCCATTTACAAAAGCAAAATTGAAATACTTCTTTCTTAGTTATAGTTTTTAACTTTTCTGTATACGAATATGTTGCATATTCATTAGTTGCTTTTGAGAATTGTTGAATTTGCCCACTTGAGCTAAAATATACAATTAAGAAAAGTATGATAAGAAATGTTTCATATTGTTTCATTTTAGTAATATTTTTTGGTACAGCAGTATTCACCTGACAATGATCTACGATGTTTCATTTGCAAAATAATTTGTAGGTGTGCAAATATAATAATGAGGTGCAATATTCACCCAATCATACTTCAACAAATCATTAAATAAAAAAACCACTCCGTTTTATAGGGAGTGGTTTTTTTAGAAATATCCTTTTTTCAACTTTCCAATCCCGAATGCTTTCGGGATTGGAAAGTTGAAAAAGCAACTATTCAGTCTTACTAACTTTAATTACTGAATTACTATTCTGTCCTGCAATACGAATCATATATAATCCAGCGGCTAATTTACCACCATCGATGAAGAGTTGTTGCTTACCACTTTCTTGTTTACCATTATATAATGTTTCAACCAAGTTTCCTTGAATATCATATAATTGAGCGGTAATATATTCACCTTGCTTCAAAGTGTATTGTATAATACTTTGCTCATTGAATGGGTTGGGCATTACGGTAGCAGCAAAATCATTTTGTTCAGCTTCCCACACACCTGTAATAGACAATGATTGTACAAATGTTTTGGCACATCCTGCAGGGGTGGTTACAAGCAAGGTTACTTTATAAGTACCAAAAGTAGGGTAAGTATATATTGGGCTTTCTTGCGTGTTTTGTCCTCCATCGCCGAAGTCCCATTTATAAGTTCCTTGTCCTGTTTTGCTCGGAGTAAATTTGACAGAATTAACAACGCTACTAATCCATGCATAGGTAAAGCTTGCATCTGGCATCGGGTTGATGGTTGCCATCACGGTATCGGTTGCGGTACAGCCTACACTATTAGAAACTGTGATACTATAAGTTCCCGATTTAGCGGGTGTAAAATAATTACCGATGCTCATTAAGGTTCCGTTACTCAAGTCTTTCCAACTATAACTTCCATATCCTTGTGCCACAAAGAAAGAATCGACGTTGCCTTCGCAATAGGTTTTATCGGGGCCCGCATTTACTGAAACGGAAGAGGCTGTAAGCGTAATAGAATCGCTGGCAGTACATCCCAATGGAGAAGTAATAATTAAGCCAAATGTGCCAGCAGTTGTCACATTGATAATTTGCGTAGCGGCACCTGTATTCCATGCATAAGTGCTTTGTCCGCTACCAGCATCTAGGGCTATAGGTCCACCATTGCATATATATTTATCAGGGCCTAAATTTAAAGTAGGCAATGGATTAATGGTTGCCATTATAGTGTCGGTAGCTTTACATCCATATTGATCTACCACATCAACTATAAATGTACCTGTTCCTACATTTGACAATTTAATAGTTTGTGTAGTAGCTCCAGTATTCCATTTATAAGTTGAATTGTTACCAGCATCTAATATAATATCATTGCCAAAGCAAGTAGTAATATCATTGCCGAAATTGGTCATGGCAGTCGATACACTTATATCGATTGAGTCCTCGCCCACACAACCACCATTGTCAACCACAGTTACTTTATAGGTACCTGCTGTACTCACAGTTATTTTTTGTGTAGTAGCACCCGTACTCCATAAATAGCTAACCAGTCCAGAGCCTGGATCAAGGTCCGTAGTGAATCCAACACATATAGTTTTGTCTACACCTAAGGTGAAATTAGCAGGTTGCTTTTTAATTAACTCCACAGTATCGGTAGCTGTGCAGCCATCGGTGTTGGTAACGGTTGCATAATAATATCCGGGCGTAGTTACTGTAATTTTTTGTGTAGTATCGCCAGTATTCCACAGATATGAAGTATATCCTGTTCCTGCATTAAAGGTGGCTGGACCTCCATTGCATATTGAAGTGTCGTTTCCTACGCTCACAGTAACTGGTGCTGCATCAGTAATAAGTATGGTGTCTATATTTACGCAACCAGAGCCGCTTTTGTAAGTAACATAGTAAGTTCCTGCAGTTATTATACCAACAGAACTGGTAGTATCGCCTGTACTCCAATCGTAACTTACAAATCCACCACCTGGGCTTAAATTAATCAAACTACCAGCACATAGCATTTTATCTTTGCCTAAGGCTCCAGTGTTATCATTGTTTTCTATTAGTATAGTATAGTCTTCTGCCTCACCCGACCCAAAATTGGTAGTGCAAGGGTCGGTGCTTGTAATTGTTGCCTGGCTAGAACGTGAACGAATACGCATTCTTGTATAACCCAATTTTGCGGTACAAGGAATCGTTATAGTAATTGAATCGTTTGCATTAGCACTAATAGCATTTCCTGAATTATAAAATTCGTTAGCATCAAAAGTACTGTTTTGATTAAAGTCAATCCAAACGCCAAAAATCTGCGTACCATTAGTTGCTGCAGTCATTTTTAATTCATACTTACTGTTTTTGAGCACGGTGGTAGTAAATGCGGTATAAGGATAATTATTATAACGGTTGGCAGTAGTACTGGTGCAACCTGTATTCAAGTTTTTGATATTATTGAATGTTACACCCTGAATCCAATTGTTGCATCCACCGTTTTGGAAACCCGGAACACAGTAGGTAAGAAGTACTGAGCGTGAGCCAGAGGGTGCGGTAACAGAAGGCGTATTGTTGATGCTATTTATTTTCATGCTTACACATTCTGCATCAATTAGGTCATTACCGGTGGCAATTGCGGTTATATCATATACTAACCAAAACCAGTTTGTGTCAGGAATAAGTGCAACAGAACCTGTGAAGGTAAAAGTTGAAGTTAATGCAGTAATTGTATTTCCTACTTTTGTAGAGGTAGCAATATTAAAAGCTTTGCTGCTTCCAGAAGAATAAAGTTGGGCATTTGTTATATCATTGGTAATGCTGGTACTTCCTTTTGCGTTAAAAGTCATATCGGTAAGGTTTACCGAAGCACCTTGGTTCATCACCACAGCCACTGTCAATATTTGATTTCCGGTTGACCCCGCTACCAACGGCGTTGTATCTTTATGAAACGAAACTGCATCGCTAAATGTCATCAAAGCAGCAATTTTCCTATTGCCCGATGGAGCAGTTACTTCTGGCAAATAGGTTTTGCTAGAAACCTTAAATGAATCACAAACAGCATCAACAAAATTGCCATTGGTGGCACCCGAAGCAATATCATAACTCAACCAAAAATAATTTATACCTACTGTCATATTTGCAGTACCCGAGAAATTCATGGCACCACTGGGCGAAGTTGATGTACTTCCAAATTGTGTAGTAGTTTTAAAAGTGTCAACGGCTCCGGTATACCACATTTTTGCATTGGTTATATCTGCTGACGCACTTGTACTGCCTGCTGTCCGCAAATAAAAGTCGGTAGCTTGAGGAGTGCTGGCACAATTGGAGGCCATCATTTGTATTTTCACAATTACATTGTTAGTCGAGCTTGTGGCTACGTCTGCAGAACTTGCTGTCACTGTAGTTTTTTGGAAAACTTGCGAGTCGGTTACATAAATTACATAGTCTTCGGTCTCGCCCGAACCAAATTGCGTGCAAGCATCACCCGCACCATTGTTAGCAGGAACACCACGTGAGCGTAAACGGATTTTTGTCCAACCTTTGGTAGCACTGCAAGGAATTGTAATCGATTTTGTTATTGAAGCATTTGCGTTCAACTGATTTCCATTATGTATCTGAGTCCACTCTCCTGCATCAAAAGTACCATTTTGGTTCCAATCGCCCCATAATGAATAGCTTTGATTTTGGTTACTATTATTAACCGTGAGATTATATGCATTGCCCTTGTTTACCGCAGTATAATAGGATGATTGTGGATAATCATTATATCCATTTCCGTTCAGGCTTGAACACCCGCTTTTGGTATTGGAAATACTGCCAAATATCACACCGTCAATAAATGTAGTTCCACAGGCAGGGTGCACAGGAACACAATAATTGTTCAAAATAAAACGCTCACCAGCAGGGTCACTAACCGTGGCTGATTGTTGAGATCCGTTAATTATGGCACTATCCAAAATTGCATCAACCGAATCGCCTAAGGTTGCACCTACTGCTATATCATAAGTTAACCAAAAATAATTGGTGCCGGGCTGCAAATAAACGGATCCATTAAATACCATTGAAGCATTGGGGTTGGTGATGCTAGACCCAAATTTATATATCGCTGAATCGAAATAAGATTGGCCGCCAGTATAATATAGACGGGCCCGCGTTATATCTGTAGAAGGATTGGTGGAACCGCCTGTATGCAAAGCTAACTGGGTAAGGGGTACTTGGGCACCAGTAGAACTCATATCTACTTCAATCCCTATAATTTCATTATTATAACTTCCACGTCCTACTTGTCCAGTAGTATATTGAGTGGCGTTTAGATCACTAAATGTCATAGGGGTAGCAATAACGCGTTTGCCTTTGGGAGCAGTAATCGATGGGGTATCCTGTGAACCATCCGCCACAAAATCTAACACTTCAGCATCTACACTATTTCCACTAGTCGAATTGGCAGCAATATCAACTGCTAACCAAAAATAGTTTGTATCTTTCAACATATCTTGACTGCCCGAGATAGAAAATAAATTGCCTGGCGATGACAACGAACCAAATAATACCGTGGTGTCAAATTGATTGGTATTTCCTGTATAATATACCGTAGCTTTTGTGATATTAGTAGTGTCAGTTGTTCCGTTTAGGTTAAAGTTTATTTGGGTCATATCAGCAGTGTCTGAACAGCCAGCCACAAAAACTTTAAGACATAATAGTTCTTGTTTTGTAAGCCCTTTGCCTACATTATAGTTATTGTATTGGGTGGCAAATGATGAAGCCACCTGTAATGGATTGTCCAGTAAGGTAATGTTATAATCTTGTGTCTCCCCATAACCATAGGTCGTACAGGAAGCCATGTTGGTATTGTTGTTATTAAACATATTCCTAACCCGCATTCGTGTTTTGCCTAAAGTTGCACCGCAGGGCACCGTGAAATTGAATGAACTCCTGGTAGCATTGGTTGGCATATTGTTCATTTGTGTAAGCTTTTCCCCCGCATCTGTAAAATCGCCATCAACATTGAAATCAATCCAAACAGCCATGCTATTGGAATTGTTTAAGGTGCCAGGGCTAATTGACATTTTATAGGTATTGCCTATAAATAAAGAAGTGGTTTTAGTAGTATCGTAAGTATAGTAAGGCGAGGCCGAGGCTCCAGTACTATCAAACAATGAATCGAGGAGAACTGTGGTAGTAAAGACCCCAAAACCAGTTCCATTTGTGTACTGCGGTTGGCAGTATTGGGCCTGAGATAGGTAACTACAGAATAAAAAAATCAACCCTAATAAGGTTGACACTGCTTTGAATTTGATTTTTTTTTGCATTGGATTAAACATAATTTGTGATTTTAAAAGGGATGCGAATTAAGTTCATTTTCGTCATAAAATCAGATATTTTTTTATCTTTGTTTTGTGATTTTTTTTAGGACTTTGTTTTTGTAGGTTTGCACCCAAATTAAACAATTACAAAATGAACGGTTTTTTCAAAGTCCCAATACCAGTAAATGAGCCTATATATTCTTATGCACCAGGTAGTATTGAACGCAAATTATTAAAAGAAGCAGTGACCGAGGCACGCTCAAAAACTTTGGATATACCCATGTATATTGGAGGTGAAGAGTTGAGAACCGGAAATACCACCGATTTGCACCCGCCTCACGACAGGCACCACAAGCTTGGGCGTTTTCACAGGGGCGATGCATCGCATGTGCAACAAGCAATCGATGCGGCACTTGCGGCCAAAGCCGATTGGGAGAATATGCCGTGGGAGCATCGTGCTGCGATATTTTTGAAAGCTGCCGAACTTTTAGCTGGCCCCTACAGATATAAACTAAATGCGGCCACCATGTTAGGACAATCGAAGAACGCATTTCAAGCCGAGATTGATGCAGCCTGCGAAATGATTGATTTCCTGCGTTTCAATGTGGCTTATATGAGCGAAATTTATAATGAACAACCCATATCATCGAAAGGAATTTGGAATAGATTGGAATATAGGCCCCTCGAAGGTTTTGTGTTCGCTCTCACGCCTTTCAATTTCACAGCCATTGCAGGAAATCTTCCCACTTCAGCAGCTATGATGGGGAATGTAGTGGTATGGAAACCTGCATTCACACAAATATATGCAGCCAATGTATTGATGGAAATTTTCCGCGAAGCAGGTGTGCCTAGTGGGGTTATTAATTTAGTATATACAAGTGGCCCCGAAACAGGAGATATTATATTCAAACATCCTGAATTTGCAGGTATACATTTTACAGGCTCTACGGGCGTGTTCCAAAATGTATGGAAACAAATTGGCGACAATATACAAACTTATAAAAGCTATCCCCGCATAGTGGGCGAAACAGGTGGTAAAGATTATATCATGGTTCATCCATCTGCCAATGCCGATGTGGTGCGAACAGCAATAGTTCGCGGTGCTTTCGAGTATCAGGGACAAAAATGTTCAGCGGCTTCCAGAGTATATGTTCCTAAAACATTGTGGTCGAAATTGGAGAACGATTTGGTAACAGAAGTTAATAACATTAAAGTGGGACCCGTAGAAGATTTTAGGAATTTTGTAAACGCCGTGATCGACGAAAAATCTTTTGACAAAATTGCTTCCTATATTGACCAAGCACATGCCGACCCCAATGTGAAAGTAATTGCTGGCGGCACTTACGATAAATCGCAGGGGTATTTTATTAGACCAACTATTATACTTACCCAAAACCCGCAATCAGTTACCATGTGCGAAGAAATATTTGGGCCAGTACTTACTATATATGTTTATGAAGATAATAAGTTTGAAGAGACTTTGCATCTATTGGATAAAACATCTCCTTATGCACTAACCGGTGCTGTCATTTCGCAAGACCGTTACGCTATAGAATTGGCTACAAAAATTTTGCGTCACTCGGCTGGTAATTTCTATATCAATGATAAACCTACAGGAGCTGTAGTAGGTCAGCAACCATTTGGCGGCGGGCGTGCAAGCGGAACAAATGACAAAGCAGGAGCAAAAGTAAATTTATTACGTTGGTGCAGTATGCGTACCATTAAAGAAACATTTACCCCACCATCAAATTATACGTATCCTAATTTTAACGAAGAATAAAAACAATTAGGAATAAGGGGCTGACGCCGTCCGCCGCGGCGGAACCCATATTCCTTGCTTCTTATCCCTTACTCCTAAATAACATGAAAATCCTTTGCGTTGGCCGCAACTATAGCGAGCATATAAAAGAGCTGCAAAATGAAGTGCCAGAAAATCCGGTTATCTTCATCAAGCCTGATAGTGCTGTGCTTAGACCCGGTTATGATTTTTATTATCCAGAGTTTTCAAATGATATACATTACGAAGTAGAATTGATTGTAAAAATAAATAATACGGGTAAACATATATTACCTCAATTCGCTCACAAGTATTATGATGAAATAGCATTGGGAATTGATTTTACCGCACGCGATTTGCAAAATGATTTAAAGAAAAAAGGATTACCTTGGGAGTTAGCCAAAGGTTTTGATATGAGTGCAGCAATTGGAGATTTTATAAGCAAAAGTAAATTCGAAGATTTGCAAAAGATAGAATTCTCCTTATATAAAAACGGGGAGAAAAAGCAGCAAGGGAATACCGCAGATATGATATATAAAATAGACGAACTTATAGCGTTTATGTCAAAGTATTTTATGTTCAAGAAAGGCGATATTATATTTACGGGCACTCCTGCTGGGGTTGGCCCCGTGCAAATTGGCGACAAACTGGAAGCTTATATTTTTGAACAGAAAAATTTGGAAGTATTGATTAAATGAACAAAAAAATAATATATATATATATAGTTTTTGTTCTGCTTTCAAGTAACCTAGTTTTTGCACAGGAATCTTATCCAAAAGATTATTTTCGCTCTCCCATCGATTCACCCATCTACCTTTCGGGTGGCTTTTGTACTTTGCGAAATGACCATTTTCATTCAGGTATTGATATCACAACTTATGAGAGAGAAAATATGAATGTATTGGCTGCTGCCGATGGATGGGTTTCTCGCATAAAAGTATCACCTTTCGGCTATGGCAAAGCATTGTATATTGACCATCCCAATGGTTATACCACAGTATACGGACATTTGAATTCTTATACAGATGAGATAGGAAAGTACGTAAAACAAATCCAGTACAATGTTAAAAGTTTCGAAATAGATGTGTTTCCCAAAAAGGACGAACTAAGGATAGTGAAAGGGCAATTGGTGGCTTTGAGCGGGAACACTGGCGGTTCATCGGGGCCGCATGTGCATTTTGAAATTAGGGATACAAAGACAGAAGAAATCATAAACCCAATTTTATTCGGCATTGAGGTTAATGACACGATTGCACCAGAAATAAAACAAGTAGCAATTAATAGGATTTATCCAAATAATTTTCAGGCAAATAAAACACTTGCGGTAATTAATTCTAATCAGTCGAGGCTGCTAAACTCCGATACAATATTTATACCAGCAGGCACCACAGGGATTGACGCAGTGGTGAATGACTATACCACATTTAAAGTGATACCTTTTAACCCGTACGAAATTAATTTATATATCAACGATGAGAAATATTATACTTGTAAGTTTGAAAAATTTTCATTCGATAAATCTAAATATGTAAACGGACACCTCAACTATAGCAGTTGGTGGAACTATGGAATCAAGTATCAGAGACTCTATAAACTTAGTTCAAATCAATTATATTTTTATCAAACAAAACGGGAAGGTATTTTTGAGGTACAGGAAAATAAACTTTACCATATCAATATTGAAGCAATTGACTTGGCAGGGTTTTCAAAGCAGTTCGATTTTTTTATAATGGGCATCAACGATACGCTGAAAGATTCAATAGTAAGTGAGCCGAAAAGAATTAACAATTATTCCAAACTTGAATATCTTGAAAATAGTTTAAGTATCCCCGACGAGCTTGAAGCTATCGAAATTGGGAACGGTAGGGTAAAGGTAAAATACAAACATTCCGATTTGCCTATCACCTTTGTAAAACCCTGTACCATTTATATTTATTATGAAGGTAGCACATCATCAAGCAAATCGGCATTGTATTATATTGATTATAATAAAAATATAATATATGCGGGTGGTAGTTTTAAAGGAGGGTATGTTTCAGGAAATGTAGCTAAACCTGGCATCTATTTTATAGGTGAAGATTTGCAAAAACCTGTGATAAAACCCATTAATATTACCAAGAAAAATTATATAAAAGGCAGACACCTCAGTTTTAAAATTGTTGACAAACTGAGCGGAATAGATAAATATAATTTATATTTCAATAACCAATGGGTGCTTGCTGAGTATGATGCCAAAAGCGATATGATTACTTACTTTTTCGATACGCAAACACAACAAGGCTGGCAGGTAGTAACTTTAAAAGTATTAGATAAAATGGGTAATGAAACTATATATACTAAGAAAGTATGTATTAAGAATTGATTTCTTCTAGTAAGCTTTTAAGCCTTATAGTATCAAGTGGTTTATCAAATACACCTTTTACCACTTCATATCTGGCTGCTTTCTCAAAATCTTTCTGGTCGGCCGTGCTCGACAATATGATAATAGAAATGCGTTCGCTCAACACTTCTCCTAACGATTGTATATAATTATCTAAAAAATCAAAGCCACTCATGGTTGGCATATGTATATCAAGCAAAATTACATCAGGAAGATTATGGTCTTCCATTTTTATGGTATGCAAATGCGACAAAGCATCCTTAGCCTCCAAAAATGTTTGAACACTGCTAGATAAACCTGCATTGTCGAGCAACCTAGAGGTTACATAAAGTTCAATTTCGCTATCGTCAATTAATAAAAACTTCATGCTTCAATGTTTAATTTAGATGGTATTTCCAAAATAAATTTAGTTCCCATATTTGGTTTTGATTCAATTCTAATTAGAGCTCCTATTTTATTTATTGCTTCTTTTACAATATACAATCCGATTCCCGATCCTGAATTTTCTCTGGTGGCCCTATAAAACATTTCAAAAATTCTCTTTTGGTTCTCTTCGTCTATGCCAATACCATTATCTTCAAATGTTAAAACAGCTTTGTCTGGGCCTTTGGTATCGCACGTAAAAATAATGTGCTTATTGGCTATTTCGTTCCGCTGAAATTTAATAGCATTGGTTATTAGGTTATTAAAAATAATTTTGATCCTAAATAGATCACCCATCCAAGGTGTATTTTGGTTTGTGTTTATTATAAAATTAATTGACTCTGCCCCTGGATAGTATTGGAATTGTTCGAATATATCTCGGGCTATCTCTTTAAAATCAATAGGTTCAATTACAGTTTCTTGTTTACTGTTTTTAAAGTAGGAAATAAGGTTTACATTAAAAGCATCGAGCTGGTTCACACTTCTTTCTATCAAACTAAAATAGTGTTGCACCCTTTCATCAATACCTTCCATTTCGGCCACTTTTATAATGCCCATTATCGATCTAAGTGGGGCACGCATGTCGTGTGAGGCACTATACACGAAACGGTTAAGTTCTTCATGTGCTTTTTCTAGTTCGTCTTTCCTGAACTCGAGCAATGTATTATTCTGATAATGCTCGTAAGCAATTCTAATGGTCGACAATACCTCGTCCTCGTTGAGGGGTTTAAATAGGTAGCTAAATATTTTGGCCTTGTTGATACCTTTAACCGCTGCTTCAAAATCGAAAAATGCAGTAAGCAATATTTTTACTGGGCGGGGATATTTTAGCCTGATATCGTCCAAAAAATCCACACCATCATCCTCTCCCAGTTTAAGATCGGCTACTATTATTTGGAACTCTTGCTCTGCTAATAACACATAAGCCTCCTTTACTGACATGCACCCAATAACCTCGTATTCCTTACGAAGTATAGCTCTTAAACCAGTTATATTATGTGGTTCATCATCTACGTATAAAATTTTGGGTTTGCTTTCAGATGGCTTCATTCTTGTTTCAAAGGTATGGTGATTTTAAATAATGTTCCAAAATTATTATTCGACAATGCTATAATTTGGCCTTTGTGCATTTCAATAATGCTATAAACTATTGACAATCCCAGCCCCGTTCCATCACCCACTGGTTTGGTAGTAAAGAAAGGTTCAAATATTTTATTTACATTTTCTTCGGAAATACCGGATCCGTTATCACTAAATTCCATGTATAAGTTTATATCATCGTTGTAGGTTTTTATTTTTATTTCGAGGGGTGTCAATGTTTCTTTGCTATGACTAAGTGCATAAACGGAATTGCTAAGTATATTCATAAATACTTGATTCATTTTCCCAATGAAACACTCTACCAAGGGTATTTCGCCATATTCTTTGCTAACTATTATTCCAGCCATTTGTGTTTTTAGCAACATCAAGGTAGAGTCGATTCCTTCGTGAATGTGGGACAATCTAAGCGATTGCTCATCTACTCTCGAAAATGATTTAAGACCCTTTACTATTTCGGCGGTACGCTCGGCACCATTTTGTATGGCATCAAATAATAAGGGGATTTCTTCTTTCAAATAATCAAAATCATATTTCTTCTTAATGGCATTGAGCTTGGCCACCATTTCAGTATCTCCAGCATCAATATATAATGTTTCCGATTCTTGCACTATGTCCAACAATTCTTGTACATCACGTTTTAAGGGTTTGATATTGGAACTCACAAAATTAATAGGGTTATTTATTTCGTGTGCAATACCTGCGGTAAGCTGACCCAATGACGACATTTTTTCGGTATCCACCAATTTGGTTTGGGCTAGTTTCAAATCGCTCAAAGTTTTGTTCAATTCCGAGGTGCGTTCCTTTACTTGATGTTCCAAAAATACATTTTGTTCAGCCAATATTTCTTCATTTAGTTTGGCCACCCGCACTGCTTCGGCCTGCGATATTTCTTTTTCAACTCGATACTGTCTTATTTTATCGCCCAGTGCAAAGGAGAGCAAGGTTACTTCTATCGCTGTGCCTATTTGTAGTGCATAATTGGTGAGATTGTTATGTTCGAGCACGCCCGCATCACGCAATATATATACCACCAAGGCTGCTATAAGACTGCTCCACGACAGCAAAAAATAAGTGGCTGAAGGAATTTTTTTTCTAACAGCTACTATACTGGTCACAAATAAATAAGTAGCACTTAGTCCCATTAAAGTTCTCAAATAATAATAACCAACGGGTCTAGAATAAAATAAATTAACAGCAAGTATAAAAATAAGCAACGCCAATACAATTTTACTTGCTTTATGCAGAATGGGAATATTTTCCTTTACATTCAGAAATTTATTGGCAAACAGAATTCCTGTTATATTGACCAATGGCGAAAATAGAAGTATAGCATATTGCGTGAGCCATAAATTATCAGGCCATAATAGTACGTTTCCATATCCCTCAAGTGCAAGTTGCGTAACGATAAGTACTATCATATATACAGAATAGTATATATAGGTTTTATCCCGCACCGTGAAGTAGATAAAAAAGTTGTAAAAAAACATCACAATGAGTATACCATAATAGATACCCAATAATAGGTTTTTGGTAAATCGTGCTTCCACAAATTTATTGACTGTGGCAAGTTTGAGGTCAAGTTGTAGCGTGCCTATACTTCTTATTTTCAAATAATAATCAGATGAATCGTCTACCACCTCAAATACAGGGATATTATATTTAAATTGTCTATCACTTATGGGAACCCTTTCGCCAGATACTGTGGAATCGATGACACCATTTTTTACTTTATATAATATAATATCATTTAATATAGGTTGGTCGTATACCAATAATATTTTGCGGTATTCGGAGTAGTTTTTTACTTGAAACTTAAACCAAAAATTAAAATTGGTAAGTTGCAAGTTGGGTATTTCAAAATCACTTGAAATTTTTTTATTGAATGGAAGTTTTATTACCTCTCCAATTTGCAAAGTTTGGTTAGAATCTACAAAGTAATCTAATTTTTTGCCTAAATTCATCTCGCCTGTTTTTTGTTCAAAAATAATTTGAGCGGAAACAGGTTTATATAAATAAACTAAAGTAAAGACTATATATAACCTAAGTTTCATCTCCTACTACGTGTAATGCTCAGATTGCAGTTCATTACTAGATCACCTTTGGGTCCATTTGCATGATATACCTGCTCGGGGTTGTTTCTCAAAGATAAAATTTCAACGCGGTGTTTGGGGTCCGCTGTTGAGAGGTTTACCAAGTCTTTCACACAGGTTGCTGTTGCCAAGAGATTTTCTTTCGGATAATAAAATGTTCCATTATTTCCAAGTGAACGTATAACCTCAAAACCTGCTTGCACAGCATTCCTGAGTGATGGAGGAGAGCAAAGGGCAAAAAGGCCTTTAAGATGGATTAAGGTGGAAATAGCAACACAAACTTGGCCTAAAAAAATACTGCCAATGCCATGCCCCGCTACTTCTTTTGAATTCCATAAACCACAAAATTCAGCAGCTTCATAATGTTTAAATTCTCTAATGATATCATATATCTTAGGGTCCTTCTCCATTACCGCACTTTCCATGGGCAAGCGTTGTTCGGGTGTGAAAATCTGTATCCGCCCACCACCTAATGCTTTATCACCATGCTCATCTTCAAATAAAATAATATAATTATTAGGATTATATCGCCAATCGGTATTGGTTGAGGTTACCTTGGTTACACCATATACCTTCAGTACTTCTGCGTAGCCTGCAATAAACTTGTCGGTGGACATGGCATCGTCGATGGGCCTAAAAACTTTTACATTTGCTATCATGGGATTTTTTTAGCTCATAATTTTCAACACCTCATTGGTATTTTTTCGCAGAGCAATTTTTTGATTTTTTAAAGGTTTATATATTCTAATGATGAATTTAGGTTCATAACCTGATGGCAGTATTTTTTTTATAGCTGTCCATTTTTTCAGAACTGCTTCCTCAAGTTTGCTATTTTTGGGTAAGTGCTGAAATTGGTTTGCCATAAATACTGAAGCTGCTATCGGTTGCACCGCATAACCTTGATGGGTAAGCCACAACCACACGTTTTGTAGTTGTTCTCCGGCCTTTATCCAGCTAGTATTATCGTGCTTGTTACCTGCAATTATACCTATAAAAATCGAATTGAGAGCGGCCTTCACATCACTGTTGAAAAAGATGTTCCCACCGTCAAAGTTTTTCATGCTGTGCATCACCTCTGGTTGGGCTGCAAAGCGAAAAAGGGTTTCCTCACCTTTACCCACACCCAAAGATTCCATATCGATACCCGTTTTGGTTTTATTATATTCTTTTTCTGTCCATCTTATTTCTTTTTCAAAGAGGTCATAGTGACCTCGGTCACTTAAGAAACGAAATACAGTTCCATGTCCTGTAAATTCGCCCATCAATTTTTTGGTAGCCTCATCGGTAACGGTATGAAGAATTAAACCTTTGGGCATTTTGAGCTTTTCTAGTTCTATGATATTCTTCTTATCGGCGGCTGTTAGTTTTTGTGGTTCTATTTCTCTATTGGTTACACGATGAAATAGTGCATCATAAAATGCATTAGCGTCCTCAGAAATTTCCTTTTTAAATACAATGCTTGCAATCAATCTCGAATCAGAATCGGGGAATCGATTATAGCTGGCTTTGAAACCGAAATGCTTTGCGGCTATGTCCACATTTTTAAGAGCAGCCCCAAAAGCTATATAACTTCCATATTGCTGACTATCCAATAATGAATGTGATAATTCGGTGCGGTGAAAAAGATAGAGTACATTTTGTTTAAATATCCATTCCCAAGGTTGCGTATTTCCTCCTGAGGGAGCTCGGCAGCCTGCTTTTACTATTGCTTTGATGGTTTTACTATCGATAGATTCTGTAGATATATATTGCTTTTTTATGCGACCAATAATTTGCTTTTGTTGCTTCGCAGTTAATATATCTTTTTTTGGCAATTCCCAGTCACTTTTATCTATTTTAATAGCTTCCTTTGGTTCAGATAATATCATACTTTCGGCATCCATGATATATCTTCCTGACAGTATTTTTTCGCCCAATAGTATTCTACGAGCCACCATGGTGGTGTATGCTCCTCCACCCACTACCGATGAAGCCAATTGTGGCCAAGTGGGGATACTTTGTTGGATCTCCAAAAAACTGGCTTTCATTTTTACTGATAGATTCTCCTCGCCAACTATCTGCACTGTGGTTGCAAATTTTTCAATCGCACTCATCTTTAATATTCGGTCTGAACTTATATTTTTCACCAATCCATTAAATAAGGCTTGCGATTTATTCAAATCATATCGTTCAATATCAAGCATACTCCTTTCACTCGTATCCATTACTAAAGGTATCCGCAATGATTTGCATTTTTCTCGGGCCAAAAATTTTATATATAAAGTATCACACTCCTCGATCAAAATATCAAGGGGCTTTTTACCTCCAATAAATGTATCTATATTGTTTTCGGTAATCCCTTCTTCAAAAAGTTCGATATTAATATAGGGATCCATTTCCAATATTTGTCGGGCAGTAGCAACTACTTTGGGTAAACCCAAATTGTCTATCCCTGCTTTTACGCGGTTTAGGTTCGACAATTCCAGAGTGTCAAAATCTGCCAACTTAAAATTACCCGCTATTCGCTCCATGGCCATAGTTGTAGCAATAATGCTGCCCACCGAGAGTCCAATTATTCCAATAGTTTTAGTGCTTAGCAATTGTTGTTGTGCAGGAGTAATTTTATATAAATTGCGATTGGTACGCACCTTTATAAAATCTTCTTTTTGTAAAGTATGCACCAAAGTGTTTTTCCAGGGGTAATAAAACCATACTCCCTTATATTCCAATTTATCATAATCTCTCACTGTTGTATATACATCTGTACCCTTAAAGTTGACCGTGGGGTGTTCAATTTTAATCAATTCATACAGTTGGCTAACAATTTCATCATGAATTTGCACACCCAGATATGCCTTCTCAAAATGCCGTATATCCTTTGTGTCGTTGAATGTACATACCTCAGGCTTGAAGTTAAAGGTGCGGTGATTTTTTATTTCTGAAAATTTTTGTTTGGACATTTTTAAAATTCTAATAAATTGCAGGCGAATTTAGGATGACGGACTCAGAATTAAATACCCCAAAAATAAAAATATTGTATGTTGACGATGAGGCAGGGAATCTGATTGGGTTTAAGTCTCATTTTAGAAAAGACTATGAGGTGCACACCTGCGATTCAGCCATCAAAGCCTTGGAGGAAATCCATCTTCACGATTTTGCCATGGTTATTACCGACCAACGGATGCCTGAGATGACAGGCACGGAATTTTTGCAAAAATTGGTCGAAATTAATCCAGAACCTATCAGAGTATTACTTACTGGCTATACCGATTTTACAGCTTTGGTCGATGCCATCAATAAAGGGAATATATTTCAATACCATCAAAAACCTTGGGATGAACACCAAATGCTTACCACAATTAAGCAGGGCACTGAAGTTTTTTTCCTTAGGCGTGAACGCACTAGACTTTTAGAAGAAGTTAAAGAGAAAAATGAAAAATTGGCAAGCCAAAATGAGGAACTTGAAAATCTGAACAATGAGCTTGAAAAGGTAAATGGGCAGTTAGAGTTTTTACTTAGGCAACAATTACTTTCCTAATTCATCTTTCAAATATCTATAATTACATGGCATTAACGATAGGGGAAAAAGCACCCATATTTAAGAGTACCAACGAAAAAGGTGAAACTATTTCATTGGTTGATTACAAAGGCAAAAAATTAGTATTATACTTCTATCCCAAAGATGACACCCCCGGATGTACTGCCGAGGCTTGCGACTTACGTGATAATTATGCCCGTTTCCAAAACCTAGCTTACGAAATACTAGGTATAAGCCCCGATACCGAAAAGAAACATAGCAAGTTCATTGCGAAATATGATTTACCTTTTTCGCTTCTAGCCGACACTGAGCATATCATTGCCCTAGATTATGGAGTGTGGGGAGAAAAAACAATGTGGGGCAGAAAGTATATGGGCATCAACCGAACAACTTTTGTTATAAGCGAAAAAGGTATTATAGAACAAATAATTGACAAAGTGGATACGAAGAATCACGCTTCACAACTAATATAATATGATACGCATTTTATGTATTTCGTGGCTCAGAATACCTAATTAGTTTGGTGCGATAAGTTACCCAAAATTCCACAAGCAATCTCACAGTGATGACATTATTATAGAACAATAGTCAGCGTTTTTTATTTTGCAATCACGGAAAGATGACATTGCTATATAATAATAATCATCGTATTTTTATATTGCAACCACGGAAAGGATGATAGTATTATAGCTGAACAAAATAGAGTAAACCTGCAACCCTGAAAGGGTGAAATTATTTTGAAAATTAGCAGGGCGGCACCCTCGTTATCGGGGTATCTTTTTCACGAGAATATTATTGAAATGCGAAATAGGCGTATTTAGAAAATCTCAATTATGGTAGTACAATTATTCAAATTCTATGAAGGAATCAATGCTGATTTTATTTGACAACATGTTTTGATAAAATGTTTTATACAAATTTTTAAACTAAAATAGTTCTCTGCCTGAGGCTGATTAGTTTTTAGAATGAAAATTCCGAATTACATCCCCAAAGCCCCGCAAACTTGCGGGGGCTTTTCCTCCTACTTTGCACGATTATATGTTTAGTTTCGGTATTATTATATATACAAGTAATATTAAAGTATTAACGATTATATTATAATGTTATAACATTTCTTAAGCATTAATGGTTCTCCGCCTGTGGCGGATTAGTTTGTAGAATGGTAATGACGAACTACATCCCGAAAGCATTCGGGATTACCCCTTTTTTTTGGGACTACTATATATTGAGTTTCGGTATTATGTTATGGGTGGTCTTTATCCTACTTAACATAAATTTAACATTACAGTAATGTTTTGGTTTTATTATTCATGATTGATTAATATACTTTTGCGGTTACATTAACATTTAATTAATAGTAATAAATATTTAACAATGAAAAATCTAATACCCTTTATTTTAGTTTTAACAATTTGTATCACTTCAATAAAAGTAAGTGCACAAGCTGATTCAACCAGTATTAAAAAAGAAAAGCACGTTGAAAAAAAATGGTACGAGAGCTTCTCAATTCGAGGCTACACACAAGTACGATATAATAGATTGCTTGAAACCAACGAGAATTTGGGATGCGAACAATGTGACAAATCTTGGGGTAAAGATGGAGGTTTTTTTATAAGACGAATGCGAATAATATTTTATGGACAAATTAGCAAACAGGTTTACTTTTATATTCAACCTGATATTGCCAGTAGCCCAACAAGTGATAAATTGCATTTTGCACAACTTAGAGATGCATACTTTGATATAGGATTGGATAAAGATAATGAATTTCGTTTTAGAATAGGACAAAGTAAAGTACCTTTTGGATTTGAAAATATGCAATCGAGTCAAAATCGTTTGGCACTTGACCGTAATGACGCTTTAAATAGTGCCGTATCTAATGAACGAGATTTAGGGGTGTTTTTCTACTGGGCAACTAAAGAAAAAAGAGCATTATTTAGCGAACTAGTTCGCTCAGGATTAAAGGGGTCTGGAGATTATGGTATCATAGGTTTGGGAGCATACAATGGACAAACAGCTAACAATCCCGAACTAAATAATGAACCACATATAGTGGGTAGAGTTACCTATCCTTTTAAAATCAAAAATCAGATTATTGAAACAGGAATTCAAGCTTACAAAGGCAAGTTTGTGCTAACCAAATCAAATCTGAGCACTGGAGTTAAATATAGTAAAGATTTGAATTACTTAGACCAACGGGTTGCAGCATCTTTTATAGTGTACCCAAAACCATTTGGAATACAAGCCGAATATAATGTTGGTAAAGGTCCAGAGTTTAACAAGGTTACAGACTCAATAGAAGTGAGAGATTTAAAAGGTGGTTATGTGCAAATGATGTACAATATAGTTTTAAAAAATCAAGTAATTATGCCGTTCGTTAAATACCAATATTATGATGGAGGAAAAAAACATGAAAAAGATGCAAGAAGTTATAAAGTGAATGACCTAGAATTTGGCATAGAATGGCAGCCTGTTAAGCAATTTGAGTTGGTTGCTATTTACACAATATCAGAAAGAAGATTTGAAGATTATGGTAAGCAATCTAATTTTCAAAAAGGAAACCTTTTGAGATTACAGGCACAAATAAATTTTTAAAGTATATACATACTCCGAACATAATAGAAGCCTAAAGCCAGTGGTTGTCTCACTTGCAGTCGAGATCATTACGAACAGATGCCGTGAGGTTTTTTCTCAACTTCATTTAGGTCATTAGACCACTGTCATTATTTAATTCTACGATATTGCGGCAGGTAAGTGAGATAGATGTGGGGTTTTCCTTAGGTATCATACTAGGGAAATCCCTAATTTTCACATTTTACTTGTTTCTTATCCTTTTGTTTTGCCACGAAATAAAATATTAGTATCAAAAAATATTAAGCGTTCTTTAAAACAAAACGGTCAAAAAGCTAAACTGGAAATTTACAATGCAGGCTGTCTTGTTGAACTGAATGCACCCCGCTCAGGGGTGTGTTCTTTTCTTCAATTCTTCCATGTATGGGTATTCCACTACCTGCTTTTTGAGAGAAAGGTCGGAGAGTTCACACCTCTTTTTTATTAATGAGTTGTGATTATATAAAGGTGTGAACTTAAGTCTGCAAAATTCCCTCGGAATGAAAGTGGCTGATATTGCAAATATCAGTGAACAAGAAGCAGGAAATTATAAAATTGGTTATACCTTTGAACTTGCAAAAGGAATGTACTGGCTACGATTGCAAACACCTGTTGGAAGCAAGACCGTGAAATTGATTGTGCAATAAAGACAGATATCCATTTGACCTCTCTCTAATTGGAGGGAGGAATGATGAATTAAACTAAAGAACAGTGACCATGAAAAAGCTAACCTTAATTATATGTTTTATGGGTATTGCATTTACGGGCTAAAGATTATATATATAAACGGCTTACCTCCTTCAAAAACTAATGTCGTTATATATGATATGTTAGGTAAGAAAGTATCCGCCGCGGCGGATACTTTTACTAACGGAGAAGCATTATATAGTTTATCAGTTTGTTTTTTACCTAAGGGATTATATATACTTTCCATAGGAAACGAAAAGGTTAAGGTTATTGTGGAATAATTATTTAATCAAAATAATCCCGACAGCTATCGGAATGTGTGGACACACAACAACGGTATCGGTGGGCTATTTTGTCTTGATTACATTTATGCTTAATCTAATAATTATATTTCATGATTGATATGATAGTGTTATATATAACAAAAAAGTCCCTCGTTTATGAGGGACTTTTTTATTCAAAAGACAATTAATTTTATTTAACTACTACAATTTTATTGGTAATAGTGGTGTTTCCACTGGTAATATTATTATAATAGATACCTTCGGGAAGCTGAGCAGTATTTACAATGATATAATTTTGACCAGCACCCATATTTTGTTTGCCAGTACTATAAACCAATTTGCCTGTTACATCATATAGATTACTCATAACATCAGCACTGATGGTAAGTGATATTGAGATAGTAGTATAGTCGTGAGCAGGATTGGGGAATACATGTGCAGTAAAAGTATTGTTTACTTTTGTGATACTTAATTTATTGCATACACCAGAATAATCAGTATTTACAGGGTCAAAGTTGCACCAGCCTTTAGTCCAGTCGTCGCTAGTGGTTTGCGTGCCAGAAAACGCACCTAAATAGTTTACTTTATCAAAGAATGGATCTGATAATTTAGGGCTAGTAGATGGAACTAAATCGGGGGCATTATAATTAGCAAACCAATTAGAGGTATCGGTATTGATTGGTTTAGTAGCATTGAAGGGATAGGTTTTTCCATTACTGAAAGGGTCAGTAGTAGCAAAATGCGACTTATCGGTCATATAGGAAGGCAGCCCTTTGCTGTTGTAGCATATAGCCGAACTACTTGTGGGTACAAAATTGGGATTCACCAAGTTGAATGGGCTTTGAAGTTTTAAACCATTTTGAGCATTTGCATATATTTTATTGCGATGACTTTTGTTGTTGAACCACGAGAATGGGCCATCATAAGGTGCAAATGGGTTGCCAGTAACAGTATCAGCACTTGTATTGGTAGGTGTTAAGTTACGGGCACCATTTACCACATACATTACTTCTTTTTGTGCAGGGCTTCCTCCTGATGGAATTCCTGCAATTACTACTCCTGCAATTTCTAATAATGAGTCTTGCAGATTGGCTACAGTTGAGCCAAAGGAAGATGATGATTCATCAATTAATATTCCAGCAGGATATCCTATAAGCAAACTATTCAGGATGCTCATACTGCTGCCTCTTCTTATATGGGCGGCAGCTATAAATTGAGGATCATAAGCGGTAGACGTTGGGCTAACTAGCGGTCCTACAGCAGTTACATTTGCATATATGGAACGATTAAGCCCACTAGTGTCGCCACTTAAACCTGTTTTGGTTCCACTTAGATAACTATCACTCTCAAAACATTTACTTCCCGATTGGTCAGCAGCATAAGGGTCACGCATGGATACTAAAAATTGGTTTTTGCCTTTGTAGGCAACATCATTGTCAAAATCATCGTCCCAGCAGCGATATGATACCAAGTATTTGGCATTTACATTTCCGCCAAACCACTCATAGCTATCATCACCACAGTATGATACTTGTATATGGTGAATTGTAGTAGCTTCTCCCACACCACATAGTGTAAGTCCGTTCACCTCATTATTGGGTGAAAAAGCTATGCCGCCAAATTCAAGACGTACAAAAGTTAAGATACCTGAATTGTCTTGTGCATTAGTACCACCGTATAAACTACGTGGACCACCTTCTACCTGGCCTTGTCCTGCAATCCAATTGGTAGGTGCACTTCCACAAATAACTAAACCACCCCAATCACCATAACTGCGGTTGCCTGCCGCTTGATTACTGGTAAAAACAATTGGATTTGCAAGTGTACCTGCAGCCATAATTTTAGCACCACGTTCAATAATTAAAGTGCCTTTACTGTTTTTATCGCCTTTAATAATAGTACCAGGGTCTATTGTGAGAGTAGCTCCTGCCGTTACATATATATACCCTTTTAGCAGGTATTGTTTATCGCAGGCCCATTTGGTGTCGGTGCTTATACTATCTTGTATAGTAACAACAGTAATTTGTGCATTGGTAACAAGTGCCGATAATCCCATGCACAGGATTGTAGCAAGCGTAAGTAATTTGCGTTTTTTCATTTTGATAAATTATGTTTTTGTGTTTTTTTATTTGCCTTATTTGGTGCTGCAAAATAATTATCATAGCGTTATCACACTATTGGCATGGGGTTATCATAGCGTTATTAGTTGATTATGAAAATATGAACAGGACTTCAATATTTAAAAAAAAATCTTGACGAAATTATTGTAAGTTTGCAGAGGTGTATTATATACTCTCTAATACCGAGGCTCGCCTTTTTAGCTAGTGAAAATCTGCTCTTGGACAAGCTTTTTTAACGCATAACACAAACGTAACTCACACGTAACTCACACGTAACACGCTAGTCAAATTATTATAATAATATTGCAGCAACAAAATAATAATATGAGTAATAATACAAGCCATAAAATATTGGTGGTAGATGATGAACCAGACATTGTTGAATTTATTTCATACAATCTCATTAAAGATGGCTATAGAGTGGAAACAGCTGCCAATGGCAAAGAAGCTGTGGAGAAAGCCAAAGTATTTAATCCCGATTTAGTACTGTTAGATGTGATGATGCCTATTCAAGATGGAATTGAAACCTGCATTCAACTGCGTGAACTTCCCGAAATGAAAGGAAATTTCATCGTATTCCTAACAGCCCGTAGCGAAGAGTATTCTGAGATTAGTGGATTCAATGCCGGTGCTGATGACTATGTGGCCAAACCTATCAAACCACGGTTGCTACTAAGCAGACTTAAAGCCATTCTTCGCCGCAAAAGCACGCTTAAAGAATCGGAAACGCTTACAGTTGGAGATATATTAATAGACCGCGAACAGTTTATGGTATTTCGTGGTCTCGAAAAAATCCAATTGGCACGCAAAGAATTCGAACTATTATATCTATTAGCGTCCAAGCCAGGGAAAGTATTCAACCGCGAAACTATTTTGGAAAAAATATGGGGCGATGATGTACTGGTTATTGACCGCACCATTGATGTGCATGTTCGCAAAATTCGTGAAAAACTTGGCGATGATTATATTGGCACCGTAAAAGGTGTCGGATATAAGTTTGATAAGTAAGCACACGATAATTAACGACAGCCATCTGTTTTTGTTTTCACTAACTTCTTTTCAATTTTCTTATACCAATTCTTAACCTATAATAGTTCTCCGCCTGTGGCGGATTAGTTTGTAGAATGGTAATGCCGAACTACATCACGAAAGCCCCGCTTAATCCCGATAATTATCGGGATGCGGGGGGATTAGTCCCTTTCTTTTGGACTATTATATATTGAGTTTCGGTATTATTCAAAAAGATTTCTAATTAATAATCATGCGATGCTATATTTGCAGCCCGATTAAAAAAAAATTTTTGCCCATATGGTGGAATTGGTAGACACGCCATCTTGAGGGGGTGGTTCCGTAAGGTGTGGGAGTTCGAGTCTCCTTGTGGGCACAAATATTTGATGATTAAATGTCCGCCGCAGCGGATTGATTTTATGATCTTGATTTCTGAAGTTGCTATAAACGATAACAGTTTATCTGCCAATCGTTAATCAACCATCAATAATTATTGAATGATTTAGGTGGCAGAAGAAGACTGAAAACTATAATAGTTTATTCTCTTATCGTCAATAGTCAATCAAAAATATTATAGTTTTGAGCAGCTATTAGCCTCTTTCTATTAGCTCAATCATATGGCGTTCCTTATTCAGTAGGAAAGCACAATGTCTGTTATCAAATGCAACTGATATAAATTTGTTTATTAACCTGTAGCCTTCCTCTTCAAGGCGGTCAATTTCAGCATCTATATTATCTACATAAACACCAATATGATAAAATCCGGGATTGTTTTTTAATCGCTCCAGCAGGAAAGAGGGCGGGCCATAGGGAGCTACAAACTCCATGTGAACGGCCCCCATGGAAAAAAAGCAAACCTTAACTTTTTGGGCCTCGATATCATATATCTCTGATATTTCTCCTTCTGGATGAAGTATCTGATAATCTGCAATGGCATTTTCAATGTTGTTTACAAGACATCCTATATGATGTAGAGTCAAACTCATATTATGCGTTTTTTTTCTTTTCTAAACTCGACATTAAGTCGCCAACATTCTTCCATTCCTGAATCTCGGATGTTTTAAACCTTACTTTAAAATGAGCTTCAATTTCAACTACCAAATGTATATTGCTTAATGAATCCCAATTGTCTACATCCTTGGCCGTTGTTTCGGGAGTAAGGTTAATGCTTTTGTTATTTAAAACATTTCTGAAAATGTTATTTAATTCGTCTAAAATCTGGTTAGTGTCCATGTGGTATTGTTATTTGTTATTAGTGTTTTTTTGTGTTCGTATTTTGTAAAGTAAGTAGTTCGAATTTACCTCAATAACCAAGGTAATAACTTTTCAAGTTGAATTGCTTTTCAACGAGAAAATTATGCATCAGCAGTGTTATAAAATTGATACTTTTTTCAATTGTATAACTTCGATAAGCAGGTGCGATTTTCTTCATCCAATAAAAATGACCCTATAAAAATTTGTTTGAGTGTTTCGGTACTTTTTGGCTTATTCATCTGAACCATCCCTTGCGAGTTGTAGCTCGTCAATCGTTCCGCCGCGGCGGACGTAACTCGTAATTTAAACTACGGCTGTATGGTCAGTACCACTTTATATCTTCCGCTCTTGCTTTTGGTTAAAGCAACTTCTACAGTTATTCCGCTTACCATATCTTCCTTTTCGTAGGCAATAAAACGGTATATTTGGTTGCTGCCTTCTTCGGGTTCAGTTACAAAAACCCATCCCTCCAAACAAATTTCGGCAGTAGGTAAAAATTTCGAATAAGCCTTGGTAGCTTCTGAACCATTAGCGGTTTCTATTATAGTTGCCTCATATTTGCTATGCGGGCCGTCCACAATTATCTGTGCACTGTTAGTTCCACGCACTAAGGCAGTTGCTTGGTATACACTGGTATACTTCATCGGTTTTTTGGCTCCTCTGATACTTTTGAATTGCGTTCGCGAAGCATCAATCACTTTCCAAATGGACTGGCACCCAAATTTCTTAACCACACTGTCAGGGATTTCTCCCTGTATAGTTTGAGCTTTGCTAGGAATGACGATAGCAAAATATAGAATCACAAATGAATATATAAACCTTTTCATTGCCTGCAAATAACTAAAATAAAAACTATTATTTGTATTTCCAATGCAAATTCTTTTCCATATTCCAATTTGGGAGTGTCCACAAAAAACGAATTTGTATGGTAGTGGGTGCTTTTTTATAGCATATATTTGCCCTAGAATATATATAATGAACTAAAAATGAAAAGTCTCAGAAACATTGCCATTACTATCGTAGTAATATTGGGCATCTTGATTGCAATTCCTTACCTTTTTAAATCCAAAATTGTGGGCCTCATCAAGGATCAAGCAAACAAGCATTTGAATGCAACGCTCAACTTCGATGATGATATCAGTATTGGGCTGCTACGATCATTCCCCAATTTATCAATAGGGATTGACAATTTGAGCTTGGCTAATAAAGGAGAGTTTGCGGGCGATACACTCATATCGGCCCAAAATATATATATTAAAATGGACTTGATGAGTGTGTTCCGTGGCGATGAAATTTTAATTAAAACTATCAAACTCGATCATCCACGCATCAATGCTAGGGTATTGCAAGATGGCCGAGCCAATTGGGATATTACGCTGCCCGATAGTTTGAAAAAACCAACCGATACCACGCAGTCCAAATTTAAAATGAAGTTGAAAGAATTTACAATTATAGATGGTTACGTGGTATACGATGATAAACAGTTAGGCTTTTACACCAAAGCCGAGCATCTGGATCATACCTTATCGGGAGATTTTACTGAAGATAAATTTGATCTCGACACCAAAACAAGTATTGCCGATTATACGATGGGTTATGGCGGTGTTAGTTATTTAAGCAATGTGAAAACCAACATCGAGGCGGTAGTTGCTATGGATATGAAAAATCTTGCTTTTGTGTTCAAAGAAAATAAAATCAATCTCAATGAGTTGCAATTTGGGCTCGATGGCAACTTCGCCATGCCGGGTGATGATATGAAAATGGATTTGAAATTGATATGCAAACAAACCGAATTCAAAAATATACTGTCATTAATTCCTGGTATATATAAAACCAGTTTTGCTCAAGTTAAAAGCAGTGGACAAATGGCACTGGCCGCAAATGTTAAAGGTATATATAACGCCAAACAAATACCGGCTTTTGGGGTTGATTTGAATATAAAAAACGGATCCTTTGCTTACCCAAGCATGCCCAGCGATGTACGAAATATTAATCTCAATTTAAGTGTTAAAAATACGGACGGAATACTTGATCATACCATCGTGAAGATGCCCGCGGCCCATGCTGAGATTGGTAAGAACCCATTCGATATGAAATTGATTTTGCAAACTCCAGTTAGCGACGCACAGATTGATGCACAGATAAAAGGTATTATAGACTTGGCAGAGATTGCACGAATAATTCCCCAAGAGAAAGGTACAGAAATGAATGGGATTCTTAAAGCTGATATAAGTGCCAATGGCCGCATGAGCACCATTACCAATAAGCAATATGAAAAATTTAACGCGAAAGGTAATTTGGAAATAAATAATTTCATATATAAAACCGCATCTTTAAAACAGCCCCTTAATATACAAAACGTAAATTTGGATTTTACGCCGAAATATGTAAACTTAGAAAAATTTAAATGCACTATCGGTACAAGTGATATAGAAGCAAAAGGTAAAGTGGAAAATTTCTTGACCTATATATTTAAGAATGATATTATAAAAGGAAGTCTCGATATAACTTCGAATTATTTTAATTGTAATACATTTTTGAGTAGTGCCGCTACCGATAATAAAGCTCCGCAACCTAAGGATACAGTGCCATTGGAAGCATTTTCATTGCCTGTTGATGTAGACTTTGTATTAAATGCAAAAGCAAAAGAAGTATTATATGATAATCTGTTACTCAATAATACAGTTGCAAAATTATTATTACAAAATGGGAGATTAACTATCGAAAATTTGGAATCGGGAATGATGGGTGGTAAAGTAAAAATGGATGGTTATTATGATGCCAATAATATTGCGAAACCCGATATAAATTTCCATATCAATATGAAACAAATGGATATTGGGCAAATCTCAAAATACTGTGCTTCTATTAAATCTTATGCTCCTATTGCAAATTATATAACAGGTAACTTCAATACCGATTTTATAGCCAACGGAAGTTTAGACAAACACCTCAAACCCCTACTTGCAACACTTAATGCTATTGGCGATGTAGATTTGCCCAGTTTTAAAATTGCAGATTTCGAACCTGTTAATCAAATAGCGGATGCATTGGCACGTCAAGATTTAAAACAATTGGAGCTGAAAAAAGTGCAAATGCCGTTCAGCATCAAAGATGGAAAAATATATCTGACCCGTGGTCTGCAAACAGAGTTGAAGGGCAATACCTTGAAGATAGATAAAGATGGATATACAGCGTTAGACCAAAGTATACATTATAATATGATTGTTGAAATTCCACGAAGCCAACTTGCCCAAGCCGATGTGGAGTTGAATAATCTATTAGACCAAGCCAAAAAACAAGGTATTATTATTAATATGGCACAAAAAATTCCTGTTAATATTGCTATGACCGGAACTGTGACGAAACCAATTGTTAAGGCCAGTATGAAAGAAGCCAAAGCCAAATTTGTAGATGATATTAAAAACCAGTTGAAGGGTTATATTAACCAAAAGAAAGATGAATACATAGATAAAGGAAAAGCTGAGTTAGAAAAGCAAAGGAAAGCAGCCGAAGATAAAGCCCGTGCCGAAGCCGATAAAGTGAAACAACAAGCCGAACAGAAAGCTAAAGAAGAAGCCGACCGGGCTAAGAAAAAGGCACAGGAAGAATTGGATAAGCAAAAACAAAATGCCAAAGACAAAGCCAAAGATGCCATAAAAGGCAAGTGGAAATTATAATATATCAGCAAATATAATTGATTAAATAACTATATACTTTTTTCGAAAATAATACTGCATGAAGAATATCAAATATCTAATTATACTTTTACCATTTATACAATCATGTTTTTTGTTCAAACCCAGTAAGAACGAAAAATTATCCAAACAAAAAAATAGAACATCATGGAATGCTAATGATACATTGGCCGATGTAAAAATGCACGCTGATGAAGAAGAGCAAAAATCGAAAGATATAACAGAAGTACCTGCACGCGAAACCGATATTATACACATGGACTTAATTATGAATTTCGATTGGGCCAATGAAACGGTGATAGGGGAGTGTACCCTGCAATGCAAGCCTTATGCTGAGTGGGTCGATACTTTGGTATTGGATGCACGTAGGTTTGAAGTGCAAAGTATATTATATGGCATCCAAGATGGGTTGAGCGAGCCTAAGATGATGAACCCTACAACATTTGCCTATCCCGATTCAGAACAATTACATATATATGTACCCCGAGATATAAAAAATATTAATGGTTATAAAACTTATAAAGTATATATAAAATATAAAGCCCGGCCACGGGAAACTAGCAACCAAAAAGGAATGGCCATTAGCAGCGATAAAGGATTATATTTTGTAAATGCACAAAATAAATATATAGATCGCCCACGCCAGTTATGGACACAAGGCGAAACAGAACATAACCACAATTGGTTCCCTACGATTGACCATCCAAATGAAAAAATCACCCAAACTATTACATTAACTGTTGATAGTACTTTAACAACTTTGTCAAATGGATCATTAAATAATTCACTCAATAATGGCAATGGTACACGCACTGATAAATGGATGCATTTACTGCCTCATTCGCCTTATTTGGTAATGTTGGCTGTTGGTAATTTTGTGAAGGTTAAAGATAGCTGGAATTGGGTTGAGCCAAATTCAGAAATCAATGGCGTGCAACGGTCAAAAACTATCGATGTCGATTATTATATGGAACCTGAGTTTGCACCTTATGCAAAAACTATATTCGGCAACACACCAGAAATGATGACTTGTTATAGTGATTTTTTAGGTGTACCATATCCTTGGGCCAAATATGGACAAGTAGTGGTTCGTGAATATGTATCGGGTGCAATGGAAAATACTTCGGCTACTTTGCATGGTGAATTTTTGAATAGAATACCGCGTCAATGGTATGATAATAATGCAGAAGATGTTATAGCCCACGAGCTGTTCCACCAATGGTTTGGCGATTTGGTTACCTGCAAGTCATGGCATCATATATCTTTAAATGAAAGCTTTGCCACCTTTGGAGAAATATTGTGGCATGAGCATAAAAAAGGCAAGGATGCAGCACAACTCAAATTCCAAAATAATTGTAAGGCAGGTTTGCGTACCGACCAATATAAAAATGTCCCACTTATTCGCAAATCGTACGAAATTCCTGAAGAAGTTTTTGATGGAATTAGTTATCCCAAAGGTGGTGCTATTATACAAATGCTCAGGCACGAATTGGGAGATAAATCTTTCTTTAAAGGATTGAATATATATCTTACTCAAAATGCTTATAAAAATGCAGAGGCACACCAATTACGTTTGGCATTTGAGGAAGCCAGTGGGCGTGATTTGAATTGGTATTTCAACCAATGGTATTTTGCACCAGGCCATCCCAAAATTACAGCAGAGATTGCTGCGGGAAGCACTGCTACTGATTTTGTATTAAACGTGTCTCAAAATGGTTACAAGTTGAACGAAGAATTATTTCCGTACCGTCTTCCTTTGCAAATTGGTTTTGTGGTTAACGGAAAAATGGAGGTTAGAAATGTGAAAGTGAATTCTTATTATCCCAATTTCAAATTTCAATTTGATGCTATGCCCGATGCAGTTTTATTGGACCCTAATCAGCAATTATTAGGCGAATTTGAAATTAAACAAAGCACAAAAACTATTATAAATTTGCTTAAAACTGCAAATACATTCGCTCAGAAATCGCTGTGTCTCGACATGCTTGCAGAAACAGAATTCGAGTTGTTTGATGAAACTGAAAAGCAGGCCACGGTTGACCAATTATTATTGTGGGCACAAGATATTACCTTCCTCGAAAGTGCCAGGGCCATCAGCATGCTCGATAGATTGGAGAAAGCAGATGACCGTGCAAAATTATATAATAGTATGTATGACCTTGCCAATACCGATTCTCGTAAAAATGTTCGCAAAGAAGCACTTGATTTTTTGAGTAAGGATCCTACAGAAAAATTAATTCCACTATTGCAAAAATTAGTTTTCGATACCAGTTATATAATTCAAAGCAATGCACTAAAACTATATCTGCAACTTGATTCACAGAGAGCATTTATTGCCGTAAAGCATTTGATGGATAAGGAGAATGACATGGTAGAAAAAACCAATATATTAGTTCGTCTTGCCGAGTATAAGTTTCAAGAATTGGGCAACTATTTTATTGCCGTATTACAAACAAATGCATATAAACAATTAGATGAACTAGCTACCGCGTCTTGTATATATTTGGAATGGTGCAAGGATAAGGAAGCAGCAGCAAATCTATTAGATATATTAAATATACTGCACGATAAACCAATTAAAGGGATAGACAGCAGTATCAAGGAAGATATTAAGGAGTTATCTAAAAATACCTCATTGGCTACAGTAAATACAACAGAATATTATATCAACCAAAGATGTAAAGAGTTGTTGGACAAGTGGAGTGAAAAATAAACAAGTGTCATTCTGCACGCCGCAGCGAATGTATCAGAATCTTTACAATATGCTTGTTCTACTATACGAGGTTTTACAACGTCACTTTCACACCCAGTGTATAATAAGCTCCTCTGCGGAATTTCATAATAAGTTTATCGCTACCGTCGCGGCTGAATTTGCCATTTAAATCAGTGTCTTGCACATAAAATACAGGATTGTTAAGCATATCTTGTATACCTAGGTTCAATGACAAACGTTTGTTTAATTTTTGTGATATGGTAATATCAATGGTGTGACGAGACAACTCACCAATATTGGGATATTGTAGCGTGCCCAATAAAAATATACGAGGCCCAAATACATTATATAATAAACTTATTTGTAAACCATTGCTATCGTTCTGATAATAGAATCCGGCATTGATGATATAAGGTGATTGCCCTTGTAGTTGTGTTTTATTTGTTTGGTTTATAGTTTTGCTTATATATAAACGGCTTTGAATTACTGATATATTTCCGACTACGTTTAAGTTAGACAAGCCTTTGCATTTGATAGATTTACCAAGTGCTCCCATGTTTTTTCTAAAATCAATTTCCACGCCTTGGGTATAGGCCCAATCGCCATTTACAAATGAGAATGATCTGCTATCGCTGCCCGATGAAAGTATAATTTGTTGAATAGGGTTTTTAAAAAATTTGTAGAATGCACCGACTTGCACAAAATCGGAACCCTTACCATATAATTCATAACGCAAATCGAAATTTTGTATCGAAGCTACTTTTAATATATTTCCATTGGGGAATAAAACGGTATTAAACAAAGAGCCATAAGTACCCGCACTAAAATTAAAATCATAGAAGAAGAAAGGCGACCACTCACGAAACTCGGGTCTGTTCAATGTTTTGCCATAAGCCATACGCAGTAATGATTGCTTGTTAAAATTATATGCTACGTTAAAAGATGGCAACCAAAACTTGGTAATAATTTCGGGGCTGATACTGTCTTGGTTCAATCTACTTTGTAACGCTTGTTTATTATATTCATATCTGAGGCCACCAACTACTTTTATTTTCTTTGAAACTTGCACATTCAACATCCCGTATCCTGCGAACAATTTGTTTTGGGCTCTGTATTTATCCGAAGGGCTAGTTATCTCATCAAGTTTGAAGCCCGTGGGCGTACCAATATTTTGAGGGGCGAAAATTTGTTCAATAGGCAATCGAGTAAGTACTTGTGCCTCAGCACTAGGTTTTATAACATATCCCAGAACGCGTGCTTCAAATGAACGCTCTTTAAGTTCTACGTATCCACCGGTACTTGCCTCAACGGCCATCCCTTTTATTTGGGTTTTGTATTTTAAGCTTTGTGCTATTGAATATACATTTTCATTCAAGGTTGAAAAGAATCTTCCACCGCCATTTACAAAATCTACTACATTGGCCACAGATGCTTTATACATGCTATCGGGAGCAGTGCGGTCTTTTACATACCTTATCCTTCTTAGGTCTGGATCTATGCGGTGTATACGAGAGTACCCCGCAGTCCAATCATAAGATAGTTTTTCATCTATCCATTTATGATTGCCACTTAGTTGGCTTGTATAAGTAGTTTTCGATTGATAGGAATATTGATACGATTTTTCATTGGGACCCTCCATCCAATCGCTGTTACGCAACACGGTTTGCTGCATACCTGTTTGGTTTAATAGGTTTTTGAATTCGATTCGGTGATTGCCAAATTTAATAGCAAAGTTTTCCAATATATTAAGCCTAACGGTTTGTGTGCTTTGTTTGTCGCTGAGGTCTAAGGTTTTTGAAACAGAATCCCAATCTTGCCTTTGCACATTAAACACAGTTGAAGTATTGCTGTAACTGATGCCAAAAATATTGCCCAACTTTACCTTACGTATGGTAGCGAGCTTATTGAAATTGAAATTTACACGCATGTCGGGCATGGCTTTTTGTTCTTGCTTGGCCCAATCGCTGCTAAAAGCTTTGGTTTCAGATTCAATATTCTTATCATACTTCGATATATATTCGTTAAGTCCAGTAGGAAGTTTACGTTGTCCATCGTCGAAACCTAACCAATCAGTTTTGCTTTTGGTATTATAGTCAAACATATTTCCAGTGCTTCCGCTTCGGTATGAGCTTTTAATATCAAAAGAAATGCTTGTTTTTTCTGGAAATGCTTTGGTATATATTTTCACCATACCGCCAGCAAAGTCACCAGGCAAATCGGCTGAGGGTGTTTTATATATCAAAATCTTGTCGATAAGTCCCGCAGGAATAATATCGAACGAAAATGCTTTTTTGTCTGTTTCCGAACTTGGGGCAGCGGCATCGTTGAGCCAAACGGTATTATAGCGGTCGTTCAATCCGCGTATCATAATAAATCGGTTCTCAATAATGGTTACGCCAGGAACTCTCCTCACCACTTCCGAGGCATCACGATCCTGACCTTTCTGTATCTGGCTTGCCGATATTCCGCTCACAATATTATCGCTTCGTTTCATGTCGAGCACGATAGCAGCCTCTGTGTTTTTGGCACGGGTGGCGGTTACTCTCGTACCTTTTAATTGCTCGGCATCTGCATTCTCCATTTTCACTTTTATTGTAGTGGTGTTATTGGGTTGCACGGATACTTCATTCACTGCCTTATTTTTGTAAGTGCCATTTATAAATTCTAAATTATAAACGCCCGAATCTAAATCTGTAAATTGAAAGCCTCCAGTATTATCGGAAAAGGTATTTAGTTTTTTGCCTTTTAAATTAATATTCACCCCAGAAAGTGGCTCACCTGATTTCGCATCCACTACACGGCCTGCTATTTGTCCTTTTTGGGCAAGAGTATTTAAGGAAGAAAAAATTACGAGTGCGATGATTAATAGGTATTTATGAACCATAAAATAGAAATTAGATTTGCCCACAAAATTTAATATTTTATGTTACCGAAGTGTTTCCTCTATTTTACTTTTGGGTTATGCTTATGTGAAGATATATTTATATTCAATGAAAATTTTCTTTCAATAAAAAGTGTCTGTGTGGAAACTCGGTGTTTGGATTGATTTTTTTTTTTGAGTTTAACTACAAGGGGCATTTTTAATACAAGCACCATATAATACCATTTCTTAAACTAAAATAGTTCTCCGCCTGTGGCGGATTTAGTTTTTAGAATGGTAATGCCGAACTACATCCCGAAAGCATTCGGGATTAGTCCCTTTCTTTTGGACTATTATATATTGAGTTTCGGTATTAATGCCGAACTACATCCCGAAAGCCCCGCTTAATCCCGATAATTATCGGGATGCGGGGGGATTAGTCTCTTCCTTTTGGACTATTTTATTACGTCTCACAGCTTGCTTTAATACCCGTGTCGCCACTTCATATAACTCAGCGAGGTCATAATCTAGCATTACCTTTTGCCCTCTGAGTTCATGTATTTTTGTTTATATATTTTGTAAATGCATAAAGTTACAAAGTTTAAAAAATCTATCATTTGGTTGACCACAAAATTTTAACATAGATATCCACTTTTATAAACTTGTCTCAATTTGTGATAAGCTATTCTCTATATTTGCATATTATAATATGACGGAAAAATTCACCATCGAACATCTTGAAATAATAGACGCAAAAGAAGCAGATTATTTATATATAAAAACATCGAATATAATTGGAGCAGGAATGGGACTATAT
>Ga0163151_10000856_pt1 | contig 53175 bp, 56 predicted proteins | sample OliLakLV19MP5IB2_FD_145596 | JGI IMG/M metagenome (GOLD analysis project Ga0163151, IMG submission 145596) | Freshwater microbial mat bacterial communities from Lake Vanda, McMurdo Dry Valleys, Antarctica - Oligotrophic Lake LV.19.MP5.IB-2 | ecosystem: Environmental > Aquatic > Freshwater >...
GATGATGCGGCCTTTGGTAAAGCTGACCTCTTCGCGGATTTGTGACATCTCATCCCAGCCGGAGCGTTTGAGGGCCGGGGTGATGAACTTGGTGCAGACATCCCGTTCGCTGAGGGATTGTATATTCACTCCTATTTTGGGAGGCGTATAGGGATTGTAAACCATGGGGCGGGCGGAGGCGCCAAGGAATGATTGCGCCGTACCAGCGTACTAATATCGAGTGGGCGCCCTAGTACGGGATTTCGGTACGTACTGTCCATTGGCGGGGGAGCGCCTGAACGGCGAAACTCCTTTAGATGCTGTTAACGGTGAGAGTGGACAACCCTACTCCGTCCACGGGTCCGGCGGGCGGCGGGCGTTCGGGGAGGCGGGACTTCATATATCCGCACCGGAGCGTGCGGGCGTTCCCTATGTCCTCGTTGCGGCTGTGGGCCGGGGTTGGCCTCGCGCTGCTAATTACGGTTTTGAGTGTCATTTACGCTTTGCCGATCATGGAGGCGCATTCGCGGATGGCGGGCGTGCTGGCGGGTTGGGCCGGGCTGCCCGTGACCGCGTGGGCGCCGATTGGCGTGTTCCCGGGTTTGGAACCGGCGAGCGGGCCGGTGCTGGCAATTCCGGCTTTTAAGGAAGTGAGCGAAGGGGCGCGGCTATTGCTGATCCTGGCGATTGTGGCGCTACTGATCGTGGCGCAGCGGTTTTCCCTGATACGGAATGTGGCGCATTTCCTGATGGTGATGCTGGCGGGGTCAGCCGTGGCGAACGCGGTATTCGATAACTTCCGGCTGGAATCGACGGCGTTCGGACAGATCTGGCTGCGGCAGGAAATGCTGGTATGGCTGCTGTTGCCGTGGGTGTTGATTTTGCTGTTTGTGATCCCGCAGCCGAACCTATTACGGGGATTACTGTGGGTGGTATTCCTGCAGGCCTACGGATTCTGCTTTTCGGCGCTGCGGATGGTGTTTATGTTGGGCGTAATGCACTATACGGGACTTATCTTTATGCCGCCATTGTGGTTTCTACTGGGCACGTTCAGCGACCTGTTGTTCGTTTTGTTCTTCTATTCGCTCGCCATACACAGATCGGCCGGTGAGTTGTGGGGAATTCGGGATTCATGGCAGTCACATTTCTAATTGGCATCGCTTACGCGGTAGTGGGGTCTGCGACGGCGGTCCTGCTGCTGTATGCGATCCGGCACTACCTATTGGGTTACACGCGCCTGGGGATTGAGACTCCGAAAGACGCGATGGATTTAGTGGGTTTCCATATGCCGCGGGTGACGGTGCTGATCCCGATGCATAACGAGGAGCGGGTGGCGGGCGACATTCTGCAGGCGATCGTGGACAGCGACTACGACTGGGAGAAGTTGGAAGTGATTCCGATCAACGACCGGAGCGAGGACAAGACGCAGGAGATTATTGACGGCTTTGCCCTGCGGTATCCGTTCATTCTGCCGCTGCACCGGACGGGCGGGGCGAGCGGGAAGCCGGCGGCGCTGGTGGAGGCTTGCAAGCGGGCGACGGGCGAGATATTGGTGATGTTCGACGCCGACTATGTGCCGGGGCGGGCGGTGATCAAAATGCTGGTGGCGCCGTTCGCGGATCCGGAAGTGGGCGCGTCGATGGGGCGCGTGGTGCCGCATAACATTGGAGACAGTTTGTTGAGCGGGCTATTGTCGCTGGAGCGGTCGGCGGGGTACCAGGGGGTGCAGCAGTCGCGGTTCAATCTGGGTTTTACGGCGCAGTTTGGCGGGACGGTGGGGGCGGTACGGGCGTCGGCGCTGGAATCGGTGGGGGGATGGAATCCGCAATCGTTGACGGAAGATACGGATTTGACATTCGCGCTGTTACTGAATGGTTGGAAGACGGCGTATGTGAACCGGGCGGAATGTTATGAAGAAGTGCCGCAGACGTGGTCAGTCCGGCGGCGGCAGTTAAGCCGGTGGGTGACGGGACATACGGAGTGTTTGCATAACTACTGGCCGGACCTGATGCGGAGCCGGTTCCTGACGCGTTGGGAGAAAGTGGACGCGCTGTTCCTGCTGGCGATGTACTGGACGGCGCCGATGGTGGTGGCGGGGTGGATGGCGTCGTTGCTGCTGTTCTTCATTCCGGAGGCGCATCAGACGCCATGGCTGCCGGTGGCGCTCGCGTTTCTGGGGTATCAATTGTTTTCCAATCAGGCGACTTTTCTGGAGATTGGCGTGGCGTCGATGCTGGACGGGACAAGAATCCGGTCTTTGCTGCTGCCGCTGAACCTATTTAACTTTTTCGCGAATACAGGGGCGATCTGTAATGCGCTGCGGAAGTTCTATTGGAACCGGTTCTGGGGGTCGGGCGGAGACGGGTGGTATAAAACGCACCGGACGCGGGGAACCGCAGTTAATGGGGCCGGAGGTAATGGCTCCGGGTTTGGCGGAGGGGCCGGACCGGCGGCGGCGCGGTCAGCAACGGGGCTGTATCATGCGCGGGAGCGGAGAGGCTAGGTATGGCGTTCCTTCTATTCACAATTGGCTTTTGCGCGATTTTCTATCTGCACTTTGCGGTGGCGCACCGGGCGTGGCGGCGGATCAAGGGCCGGCAATCGGCGGAACTGGATATGGACTATGTCCGGTTGGAGGACTATTTCGGGCAGTCGTTCCGGACGAAGCTGGCGGGATGGATGAAGACGTTGCCGAAGGCGACCAACGGTTCCACTGGATTGCGGGTATTCGACAAGGGCAATGAACGGATTTTTGTGGCCGGCGGGGCGCAGTATCCGGCAGGGCGGAAGGAGAAAGAAATCCTGGTAATTGAGGGTGATTTCAATTGCGGGCGGAACTGTGATTTTGAGAAGGAACTGATGGTGAAGGGTAACTGCTCGATAGGCCCGGATACTCAGTTACAGGCGTTGGCGGTGGATGGGACGCTGCACGTTGGCGAAGGGGCGCGTGTGCGGCGATGGGTGGACGCGGTCAAAGAACTGACAGTGGGTAAAGACGCGGTGGTGAAGTCGCGAGTAACATCGCGCACATCGATTGAACTGATGCCCGGGTCGCAGGCGCTATCGCTGTTCGCGCCGGAGGTATTCACCGAAGGCCGGTTTGAGAACGGACTACAGATTGAGCTGACACCGGCGGTGATCGCGCAGTTGCCGCACCTGGAAAAAGATGCGAAGGCCGCGCACGGTTACGATCCGGCGAAGTTATTCTCGATGGGCGGAAACACTTATCTCTACAACGGCAACCTGCATCTGTCGGCACCGCTGCACTTACGGGCGGCATTCGTGGTGCGGGGGGATTTTTCGTGTCCGAAAGAGAGTCTGCTGGAGGCGGATTTGAAGGCGTATGGGTCAATTAGCATAGGCGCGGCGTCAGTAGTGAAGGGCAACCTGACGGCGGGGGGGGACATGGCGCTGAAGCCGAACTGTTACTTCCAGGGTCTGCTGCACGCGGGGGGAGCGATGCGACTGTCGCACGGTGTGCGCGGATTGCGGGACAAAACGCCGGTGGCGGCCTATGCGGCGGGCGTGGTGACGGTGGAGAGCAACGTGGTGGTGAATGGAAAATTGGCATCGGGGCAGCGAGTGGTGGCGGTGTCGACGCCGGTGGCGTGGCTGGAAGGGGCGCGGGCGTGAAGGAGATATTTATGAATCGAGTGATCTTGTCGATCGCGATTACGGCGGCGGGGTGGGGACAAACACCTGAAACTCCGGCGACATTCGAACGGCCGGGATATGAGAGCCCGCTGCCGGTGTTACTGGAAGTGGGCACTTACCACAGCGGAGTGACCAACGGATATGGATATTGGCGCGGAGCGGACGCGGCGTTATGGCTGCGTCACAACCCGAGGTTTACGCCGGTGTTTCTATTTAACTCGCAGTCACGCCCCGGAGCGACGCAGCAGAGTATTGGTTTTTTCAGTTTTGCCAATTGGAGCAAGAACTTTTATACGACGCAGGGATTCAGCTTTGCCCCGGAGCGGAAGGGTTACTCGTTGTTTCCGCACCGGCGATATGACGTGAAGGCTTTCTATAAAGCGCCGTTCAGCCGGCAGTTGGTACTGGCGGCGGGTTACTCGCACTTTTCATTTGGCGGACTGACTAAGGGCGACATTTACAACACGGGATTTATCTACTACCGGCGAAAGACGATAGTGGAAGGGAATTACTTTCTGAACCGGAATCAGCCGGGCAACAAGATATCGAGTTCTGGTAGTGTGGCGGCGCAGCGGGGTCAGGAGGGGCGTTACTGGGTGGGCGCGGTGGTAGGCGGAGGGAAGGAAGTGTATACCTACATTGCCGCGACGCCGCTGGAGGTGAATTTGAATAGCGTTTCGACACAGCTATTTTTCCGGAAGTGGTTGAGCCGGCATTACGGGTACTACGTTTCGCTGGATCATCAGAGGAAGTTTGGGGCGTATTCCAGGACAGGTGTTTCGGGACGGATGTTTTTTGAGTTTTAGGGGCGGACGCTCTCTGACGGTCGCGGCTCGGTAACGGGCGGCTCGGTAACGGGTGAATCGGTAACGAGATAGAGAAATGGAGACTTGAGATGAAATTTTCAATGGGCTTAGCCGCCGTATTGCTGGCTACAGTGCCTTCCTTGCGGGCAACGCCGTTTACCTTGGTTGGCGACGCCGCCGCGACGGGAAACCGGTTGCGTTTGACCGGGGCGGCGGAAAATCAGGTAGGCGCGGCGTGGTTGACGGGCCGGACGGACGTGCAGGACGGCTTCACAGCGGCATTCCAGTTTCAGATTACCGAGCGCGGCGGGTATAAGCCGGACTGGGAGCCAGGCGTTTTCAACGACGGCGCGGATGGATTTACATTCACGATTCAGAACGCCGGGCAAACCGCTTTGGGTCTGTACGCCAGCGGGATTGGCTATTATGGGATCCCGAATAGCCTGTCGATTGAATTCGACACATGGAATAACAAGCCGTCGTACTGTGAGCCAAATGGCAATCACATTGCGGTGCAGAGCCTGGGCGCGGCGGGGAACCAGCCGGAGCATTGCGCGGACGCGGGCGGGGCGTTTCCGAACCCGACTTTGGGTATTGCAAGTCCCGCGAAAGACATGTCGAACGGGACGATCTATGACGTGCTGATCACATACCTGCCGGGCGCGCTGTCTATATACTTCGACGATTTGTCGACGCCGCTGTTAACGGTGAATGTGAACTTAGGCTCGTTACTAAACTTGGGGAACGGGCGTGATGCCTATGTTGGCTTTACGTCATCGACGGGCGGCGCCTGGGAGAATCACGATATTCTGGGGTTTAGTTACGCCGCGATCCCGGAACCGGGGACGATGTTACTGGCGGGCGGGGCGTTGCTGGCAATCGCGGCACTGCGGCGTCAGCGGCCGGCGCCCTGAATATTGACGAGATTCCCGACCTGGGGCGCTCGTTGATTCAAGCCCGATTCAAGAGTCTGAGGCGCACGCCAGAAGTCCATGTGCGACGTCATGTGGACGCAGGAAATGGTGCAGTGGGGAGCGCAATCCTTCTTGGTGAGGAACTCGCGGCGGATGTCTTCACTGGTGTATTCGAGGAGCGGCACGCCGGGATAGCCGCGCTGCTGGGAGCAGTAATGGACCAGGCCCTCCTCGCAGACGTAAACGTAGCGGCTGCCGGCGCGGCAGCGCCAATCAATGGACTTGCCCAACGCGACATTTTCCTGGAACCCGGAGAAGTGGGCGAAGCTGCGCCGTCCGAGATTCTTAAACTCGCGGTAGACGGAGAGTTCCTTTTCACCGAGCGGTTTAAGCTGGCCGCGGCCATCGTGAATGATGCCGACGGTGCAACTGAAGCCGAGTTCGAGCGCGCGGCGGCCGATGATGAGAGCGTCATCCGGGTTCTGCGTACCGGCGCCAAGGACGGAATTGATGTTCACGTGGAATTCGGCGTGTTCGGCGAGCATTTGCAGTTTCTTGTCGAGGACTTTGAGGCTCTTCTTGGACACGTCGTCGGGCATGACGTTGTCGATGGAGATCTGTAAATGGTCGAGCCCGGCTTCATTGAGCCGCTGGATGCGGTCCGGCATGAGGAGGTAGCCGTTGGTGATCATGCCAGCGATGCGGCCATGGCGCCGAACGCGGGCGATGATCTGTTCGAGATCGGGGTGGAGGAGGGGCTCACCGCCGCTAATCATGATGAGCGTCGCGCCCAGTTTGGCCAGGTGATCGACGCGGCCGAGCATGATGGCGATGTCGACCGGCTTCGAGAAGTCGTCGTACTCATTGCAGTAAGTACACGCCAGGTTACACCGGCGGATGGGAATGATATGCGCCTGGACAATGTGATCCGTGGAAAGGAGACCCTTCCCGATCATCTGCAATTCGCGCAGGCGTCGATGCCCCGCCTGCATTTTGCGACGGAGCCGGGTGGCAAGGGTCGGCATACTAGCGTTAACAAATAATTAAAGCACAGGGAGGAGCATCGCCGCACCAATTCCCGATTGAGTGGGGAATCCCGGGGGGTGAACGCGGATTTTCAGGGTTTTTTCGGAGCTTCCGGTTTCGGGGGAGTTGGGGACACAACGTCGCCGAAGGTGATGGTACTTTCGCCCTTAAACTGTTTGTAGTCTTCGTATTTAACGCGCATTTTGAGGCGAACGACGGAATCTTCAAAGTAAAGAGTGTCGTCGGCGCGAGTGAGCACGGGGAACCAGTATTTGCCGTCGATTTGTTCGCGGAAGGTTTCAAACTTGGGAAAGCGCTGGTCGTTGTTTTTTTTGAGCTTGCCGGTGGCGCGGCCGTATGTCTTGACGATTTGGAGGTCCTGCTCATCGACCCAGGCGATTCCGGCAAAGTACCGTTCGCCCGGTACCAATTCCTTGGGCTTAACGGCGAAGGCGAGGGTATCGATTTCGTCGAGTTTTTCGCGGCCGAGATAGCGGACGTGGTATTTGGGGAGTTCCTTGGAGTTCAGTACAAAGGGCTGGACGCTGCGGATGTCCTGTTCGTCTTCGGGGGAGAACGTCACAAACTTAATGGTGGAAACCGGAGCGCGGACAACGCGTTCAACGCGCTTCGAGCCATCGTTGGTGAACATGATGTCGGAGACGAGATCGTAACGGCCGCCGATAGCGCCGCCGCCATCGAAATCCTCGACGCGCAGGGTTTGCCGGTAGGTGTAGCGCTCACGGGCGAGGAGGAACGCGCTCTCATTTTCGGCAAATTTCTCGATGATCCGTTGGAGTTCGGGTTCGGTGGGATCGGCTTTGGCCGGAGCGCCAGACGCCGGTAGAGCGGCGGCAAAGGCGAAGAGAAGCGGAAGAACAACTCGCATGATAACTCCTAAGATTATGGATGGCTGCGTATTTCCAAAGGTTACGAAAGAATCTCTTTGGCGATGGTCAGGCGCTGCATATTGCTGGTGCCTTCGTAGATTCGGCCGATTTTGGCGTCACGGTAGAGCTTTTCGGCGGGACATTCCTTGGTGAAGCCGATGCCGCCGAAGATTTCGACGGCCTGGCTGGCGACGTCTTCGGCGATCAGCGAGGAATGCAGCTTTGCCATGGCGGCCTCCTTGACGAAGGGCAGGCCGGCGTCGCGGAGGCGGGCGGCGTTATAGACCATGAGCCGGGCCGATTCGACGTGCATGGCCATTTCGGCGAGTTGGAACTGGACGCCTTGGAACTCGGCGATGGGCTTGCCGAATTGGCGGCGCTGGCGGGCGTAGGCGATGGCGTGTTGCAGGGCGCCATGAGCGAGACCAACGAGTTGGGCGCCGATGGCGATGCGGCCGCCGTTGAGGGTTTCAATGGCTACTTTGTAGCCTTTGCCGGGTTCGCCGAGGATGTTCGCGGCGGGGACGCGGCAGTTGTCGAGGACGACTTCACAGGTGGAAGAACAGCGAATGCCGAGCTTGTCTTCTTTGCGGCCGACGGTGAGGCCGGGAGCGGCGCGTTCGACTAGAAAGCAGGTGATGCCGCGGTGACCGGCTTCGGGATTGATGGTGGCGAAGACGAGGAAGAGGCCAGCTTCGGCGGCGTTGGAGATCCAGAGTTTGCGGCCGGTGATGAGGTAATCGCCGCCATCGGGAACGGCGCGAGTGGCGAGGGCGAAGGCGTCGGAACCGGAGTTGGCTTCACTCAGAGCGTAGGCGCCAATGGTGTCTTTGGCGAGGGCGGTGAGGCATCGTATTTGCTGCTCGGGGCTGCCGAAGTCGCGAATGGCGTTCACGACCAGTGTGTTTTGGACATCGACAAGAACAGCGACACCGGGGTCGGCGGCGGCGATTTCTTCGACGGCGAGGATCGACTGAAAGAACGTGCCGCCCTGCCCGCCAAACTCCTCGGGGATTTCGATGGCATTGAGGCCTAGTTCGAATAACTGGCGGAGCAGAGCCGGATCGATGGCGGCTTTGGCATCCATTTCGCGGGCGCGCGGCGCGATCTGTTCCCGGGCGAAACGACGGACGGACAACTGGAACAGGGACTCTTCTTCGGAGAGGCGCGTGAGCGGAGTGGACACTGCAATCAGTTTAGCGTTTAGTCTTTGGGGGCGTGGAGGGCGCGGCCCTCGTAGGCCTGGAGCACTTCATTCACGGGACCGTCCATGATGAGTTGGCCATGATCGAGCCAGAGCGCGCGGGTGCAAAGACTTTGCAGCGTGCTGAGGGCGTGGGAGACGCAGAGGATGGTGCGGCCCTGATTGCGGATTTCGAAAATCTTGTCGATGCATTTGGCCTGGAACTGCTGGTCGCCGACGGCGAGGACTTCATCAATGATGAGAATTTGCGGATCGAGATTGACGGCGACGGCGAAGGCGAGGCGGAGCATCATACCGTTGGAATAGGTGCGGAGAGGCTCGTCGATGAAATCGTGGAGTTCGGCAAAGTCGACAATGGATTCGTAAAGATCGCCGGCCTGTTTTCGAGTGAAACCGAGAAGCGAGGCATTGAGGCGCACATTTTCGCGGCCAGTGAGATCGGGATGAAAGCCGGCGCCGAGTTCGAGGAGAGCGGCGACGCGCCCATTGATGATCACATCGCCGGAGGAGGGCGGAGCAAGGCGGGTAACGAGGCTGAGAAGAGTGCTTTTACCGGCGCCGTTCGCGCCGATGACGGCGACGGACTCGCCGTCGCGAATGGAAAAATTGACGTTCTTGAGCGCGTGGAAGGAGTCCGGATCCGTCTTGCCCATCATATCTTCGAGGTAGTGCCGGATGAGGCGTTGGCCTACGGCACGGTGGAAAGCCTTGGAGACGTTTTTGAATTCAATGACATTCATCGCGCGGCCCTTCCTTTAAAGATAGTCGAAGAACTTGTGTTTTAGGCGGGAGTAGAGCGACAGCCCGACGACGAAGGTAATGGTTGAGGTGAAAGCGAGTTTGTAGACGAGCCCGGCGTCGCCATTGGGCGAGACGCCTTCCATCAAGATGCGGCGAAGGCCGAGTATCATGGCCGCCAATGGGTTGAACTCATAGACGGTGACGTACTCACGGGGAACGATATCGAGGGTGTAAAAAATCGGTACAAGCCAGAAGAGGACGGTACAGGCGGATTCGACGATATAACGCATGTCGCGAAGATAGACGTCAAGAGCGGAAGTGGCGAGGACCAAGCCGCAGACGAACACGATTTCCAAAGCCCACAGCACTGGCAGCCAGAGCCAGTAGACGTTTACGCCGCGTCCGAACGCAAGGACGAAGATGAGGAGCAGGGCAATCTGGATGCCGAGGTGGATGGTGGTGGACAATACCGAAGCGATAGGAACGATTTCCCTGGGAACGGGAATGCGTTTGATGAGGCCGGCGTTGTTGGCGACGGAAATGGTGCCGTTATTCCAGGCAACGGTAAAAAAGTTAAAGGGGACGAGGCCGCAGAGGACGAAGATGGGGAAGTTGGCGATGCTGTTATTGGGCATCACTTTCGTGAAAACGAAGGTGAGAACGCCCATCAGCACGAGCGGATTGAGCAGGGACCAGAAGACACCGAGGGACATGTTGCGATATCTGATCTTGAAGTCTTTCACGATCAGATTCTCTAGAAGAAAGAGATAATCGCCATTCCAGATTGATGTCATTTTGTTGTTTGGGGGGCGGCAAATGCGACTACGCGAGCGGTCCCCCGATTATACCCCACCAGCGCAGGGCAGTATAGACGGTGCAAACGCCGAGGAAAGCAAGCCACGGCGCGGGGTGAATCGCCCAATCGCCAATGCGGCGGGCGTTCCAGAGGCGGAGAGCATGGCCGGTGTCGAGGACGATCCAGGCAGAGATGGCAGCCATTACCAGGGGGCTGAAAAGATGGAAAGAGATGGCGTCCGGCCAGCGGCCGCGGAGCAGCGAAGCCAGTCCGCGAGTCATCCCGCACAAGGGACAGGGAAGGCCGGTGACCAAACGGAACGGGCAGAGGATCCAAACGGCGGGCTGATGCGGATCGGTAGCGGCGCAAAGGCATAGCGCGCCGATGGGGACGGCGAGGCGGGCCAGGGCGGCCTGGCGTTCGGTCATCGTTAACGGGCTCCGGCGGCAATACTGGCCTTAGTGTCTTCGCGCATGCCGAAGAGCTCAATGTATGCCGCGGCCGTGGCGGCGTAGCATATGGGAATGGCGACGAGGAGTCCGAATCCGCAAAGCAGGGCACCGGCGACGATGACGCAGATTTGCAGCAGAAAGAAGCCAAGCAGCGTGCCGAAGTGGCGCTGGGAGACTTCAAAACTCTCTTTGATGGCGGCCCAGAAATCGAGCTTGCGGTCGATGACGAGGAGATAGGGGAACTGGAGCAGCGCGGCGGCGATGAGTCCGGGGATGAGGAGGAGGATGGACGCGAAAACGATTATGATTCCGGTGACGAGGCAGACGAGAACGGCTTGGGGAAATAGATTGAAGCCGAGGGCGAGGTCGTTGACATCGGCGCGGCGGCCGGCGATTTGGCGCAGGGCGGCCCACTGCAGGCCGAGGGCGACGGGGCCCTGAATTAGCACGGGTACGGTGGAGAGGGCGGCGAGATAGAGAAAGCCGAGTAGAACGAAGATCCAGAAGTTGGCGGTGACGGCGTTCCAGCCATCGCCAATCCAGGCGACGGGGCCTCGCGGGACGGCGACGGGGACTAAGGCTACCGCCGCCAGCGGGGCGTTGCAGCGCACACACTGCGCGGCCGACGCGGCCACGGCGGATCCACAACGGTCACAAAACATGTCGAGCCTCCTTTAGTTAGCATCGTATATGATGGCGGAAACGAGTATGACCGATTGGAAAGCGATTGCAGTGGCCAAAGGGTTCGCGCCGGAAGACCGGGTGATCCTGCCGTTAGAAAAACTGGAGGCGCAATTCATCTTGCTTCGCGAACAGATTGCGATGGAGACTGAGCCGGTGACGCACCATGTGCTGCCGTTGCCGGACGGGTCGCGATGAATATTCAGGAGGCGGGGGCAGAACTGCGAGCGCGGCGGGTGTCGTCGCGCGAATTGACTGCGGCGTGTTTGCTTGCAATTGAGCGTGGCAATGGAAAGTTGAACGCCTTTCTCACCGTGACGCCGGAGCATGCGCTGGCGGCGGCGGAGACGGCCGACAGGGAGTTGGCCGCGGGAACGGACCGCGGGCCGCTGCATGGAATTCCGATTGCGCTCAAGGATGTGTTTTGTACGAAGGGGATTCGGACCACATGCGGGTCGCTGCTATATAAGGACCATGTTCCTTCGTATGACTGCGCGGTGGCGGAGCGGCTGGCGGCGGCTGGCAGTGTGATGCTTGGCAAGACGCACATGCATGAGCTGGCCTACGGCGTGACTTCGAACAATCCGCATTTCGGGCCGGTGCGCAACCCGTGGAATACGGACCGAGTGCCGGGCGGATCGAGCGGCGGATCGGGTGCGGCGGTAGCGACGGGGATGGCGTTTATGGCGATGGGGAGCGATACGGGCGGGTCAATCCGGGTGCCTGGCGCATTTTGCAATACGGCGGGTTTGAAGCCTACTTATGGACGGGTAAGCCGGTTTGGCGTAATGCCGCTCGATTTCAGCTTGGATCATATGGGGCCGCTGACGCGGACGGTCCGGGACGCGGCGCTGTGTTTGCAGGCGTTGGCCGGGCGGGATGAACGGGACGAGACCTCGAGCCATGCCGCGGTGGATTCGTATTTGCCGGCGGAGGGCGTCTCGATTCGAGGACTGCGAGTGGGCGTGCCTTCGAACTTTTACTTTGAGCAAGTGGATCCGGACGTAGCGGCGGCGGTGCGGAAAATGGTGCAATTGGCGGCGGGCCTGGGAGCGCAAGTGGAGATGGTGACGGTGCCCGATATTGCGGGATTGAATGCGATTGGGCGCGTGATTTTGTTGTCGGAGGCGTCCGCCGTTTTTGAAAGATTTGCGGACCGGCGGAGCGATTTTGGCGTCGACGTGCGAATCCTGTTCGATCAAGGCGCATTGTTGCCGGCAACCGATTACGTGAACGCGCAGCGGCTGCGGCGGCAGTTCGTGACGGCGTTCCTTCAACTCTTTGCGAGGATTGATGTTTTGATGACGCCAACGACGCCAACGGTGGCGAAACGAATTGGCGAGAGCACGATTCTTGCGGGAGGCGTTGAGGAGGATTTCCGGTTGGCGGCCACGCGGATGGTGCGTGGCATTAATGTGTTGGGATTTCCGGCGATATCGATTCCGTGCGGGTTTGATGGGGAAGGTATGCCGATCGGATTGCAGATGATCGGGCGGCCGTTCGCGGAGCGGGAGTTGTTGGCCGCGGCGGCGGCGCTGGAGGATGCGACGGAGTTTCATAAACGGATGCCGCCGGAATTTGGGGGTTAAAGAGGAGTGTGCAGCCGGGCGTGATGGCGACGGCACAGTGGGCGGCGGGTTTTGCCTGCTACGCCAGGGCCATAAATGTGCCGTTGGCGATGCCTGCCCAACCCATCTCCTGAATTGTTCGCGGCCGGCGAACGCGTCTCTAATGGGTGGAGTGACGCACTCGTCTAGGAGGACACGCATCCGATGAGTTGGACGCTCGCCAGTGTGAGAAACAGTTCGGCTTGTTCGCGGGAAACGGTAGGGGCGCCTTCAAGAAAGTCGGCAATCGTGTCGCCATGCTTCAGATGCACGGCGCGCCGCTCATACGGCCGGGATCGATCCAAGCCACTTGGCTGAGATTGTTTTTTGTTTGACCGTCAAACTAATAATCCTACGCCAAAGCGGGTGTGGGCGCAAATGGGCTCGGCATTGCGGTGGGATCCTCGACGGGCTCGAGAGGGAGGGAGTACTTGCCGTCAATCCCGCCGGGATTGGAACAAGAATCCCAAGCTACAATAAATCGTGAGTTCCGCCAAGACACTGCGGAGAATTCTCAGCGGAGAATCCGACGCGGCGATCCGGTTCGACGATCTGTGCGGCTTGCTGGAGGCACTGGGCTTTGCGACGAGGGTACGCGGCAGTCATCCTCTTTTCCGGCGAGCGGATATAACTTGCAGCGCGATGGCGGAAATGCGAAGCCGTATCAGGTGAAGCAGGTAAGGGCTATTGTGTTGAGATACAAACTCGGCGAGGCGAGATGAATCAATACGAAGTCATTATTTATTGGAGTTCGGAAGACGGGTCTTATGTGGCTGAGGCACCGGAACTGCCAGGATGCGCGGCGCATGGGGCCAGCCACGAGAAGGCGCTGGCTAACGCGCAGGCGGCGATACGGTTATGGATTGAAACAGCAACGGAGTTTGGCGATCCAATACCGGAGCAGAAGGGCCGACGATTGATTTTTGCGTAGCCATTTTGGCCTCGACCGATTTCACACGTGTAAGGCGAATGGCGTTAAAACTCCAGCCGGAGCGTCATCTGTAACTGGCGCGGACGGAAGCCGGAACCGCCGTAGGAACTGGCGAGGCTCGATATGCCGTCCACCGCTGGAGTATTCAGGCCGTGCAGGTTCAACACATTGAACACGTCCACATTGGCGCGCAGCCTCGTCCGCTTGGTGAAGTTGAAAAACTTGAGCAGAGAAGCGTCCATGGACCAATTGAACGGTCCCAGACGGTACCAGGAGTTTCCTCAGATTTTCTGATCATCCCAGGCGAACAGCAGTTCCAACTGTAAAGAGGGCGGCTTTGGGGCGGGACTTGCCGGGCTAGTCTGGGCCAGGACATTCCCGATTCCATCGGCCCGCGCTCTCCCAGGCCTGCATTCCGGCGAGTTCCACGCGAATCTTGTACTTGCCAATATTGAGCGGCGGCGTGGCGTAGTAGCCTTCGCTGTTGCTGACAGTGTTACTGTCGCGGGCGGTGGCGAGATGAGTGATGGCGATTTTGGCGTTGGGAACGACGGCGCCAGCGGGGTCCTTGACGGTGCCTTGCATGTTGGCGCCGCCGGCGCTGGATTGGGCGAAAATGGGGATTAAAAAGGCAGCAAGACAGATGAGGCGGCGAGCGAACGGAGGCATGATATGTGGCAAGACTTCCCGAGACGAATTGGGTTGTGTAGACCTTAGGGTTAGGTGATACGGTTTTTTGAATTTGACATCAGCCCGTAGTGTCCCTGTGTTGGAATAGATGAAGGTACATGAAGGAATCGCAAGTTCGATGGATGGGATTGGGCGCTTCGGCGCTCGTCCTGCTGCTGGGGTATCAAGCGGCGGGGCAGAAGGACCGTAAAGTTGCCGACGCGGTGATGTACCGGGCGACGCCGGTGCCGGACCGGATCATTCTCACCTGGGCGGGGGATCCGGCGACGACCGCCGCTGTCACTTGGCGGACCGATGCTACCGTTGGCGCCGGCGTGGCGCAGATTGCCGTTGCCGAAGATGGGCCGGCGTTCGTGAAGAAAGCGAAGAATCAGAACGCCGTGACGGAAACGGGGCGGGAACATTATCACTCCGTCAAGTTCACGGGGTTGGTGGCGGCTACCCAGTATGTCTATCGTGTGGGCGATGGCGCGAATTGGAGCGATTGGAACCAGTTTCAAACGGCTGCCGCCGGTTCGGCGCCGCTTGCGTTCATCTACGTCGGCGATGCGCAGAACGATCTCTATTCGTTGTGGTCGCGGCTGATCCGCAGTGGATATTCGGAGGCGCCGAAGGCGCGATTCATTTTGCACGCCGGCGACCTGGTGAACCGCGGACTGGTCGATTCGGAGTGGGGCGAATGGCATGCCGCCGCCGGGTGGATAAACCGCTCCGTGTTCTCCGTGCCGACACCGGGCAACCATGAGTACACGGCCGGCGAGGACAAAGTACGCCGGTTGACCGGGCATTGGCGCAAGCAATTCACGCTGCCGGAGAATGGCGTGAAGGGGCTGGAAGAGTCCAACTACTCGTTCGATATACAGGGCGTGCGGATCGTGTCGATGAACTCGAATGAGAGGCAGCGGGAGCAGGTGGCTTGGCTGGATACGCTGTTGGCGAACAATCCCAACAAGTGGACGATACTGACGTTCCACCACCCGATACTTTCAACGGCGAAAGGGCGCGATAACAAGGAACTGCGGGAGATGTGGCAGCCGGTGTTCGATAAGTACCGGGTGGACATGGTGCTGACCGGGCACGACCATACGTACGGACGCAGCAACGTCGCCACCGGGACTAGTGCGGCGAGCGGTGGCACGGTATATGTGGTGTCCGTATCCGGGCCGAAGATGTACAGCCTGGAACCCGAGCCTTGGATGCATCGGAAGGCGGAGGACACGCAGCTTTATCAGATCATTCGCGTGGACGGGAAGCAGTTACGGTATGAAGCGCGAACGGCGCGGGGCGTGCTTTACGATGCTTTCACGCTGACGAAGGTGAACGGGAAGCCGAACAGGATTTCGAATACGCGGATGGCGGCGCCGGAGAATCTGCGCACAGAGGCCGAGCGGGCGGCGATTGTCAAAGCGGCCGCTGAGCGGAAGGCCGAAGAGGAGAAGAAGAAAGCCGCCAAGTGATGAAGCAGGTTTTGATGGTTTGTCCGGAGGCGCCGTATCCGGCTTTGGGCGGAGGCGCGCAACGGATCGTGTCGATAATCGAGTACTTCGCGGCGCGGGGTTGCGCGGTGGATCTGCTGACGTTTGTTCCCTGCCAGGCGCCGCCGGAGTTTGTCCGGGAAGTGCTTTTGGTGCCGCTGCCGGCCAATGGCCGGTCGCTGGCGGCGAGGGTACTGCGGAATGCGGGGCGGTTGGCGCGGGGAGTGCCTCCGCTGATTGACCGGCTGGCGGGATTCGACCCGATTATGCGGGCGGTGTTGGGGAGCCGGCGGTACGACGTGGCGGTGTTGGAACACCTCTGGGTGGCCCCGTATGTGGACTTAATCCGGGGCTACGCGGAGCGGGTGTGGTGCGACTTGCAAAACATTGAATCGCGTTTTTTCCGGACAATGGCGGCGGCCTCGGGTCCGGGAGCGGCGTGGGCGCATCGGCGTTTCGCGCGATTGAACGAGAAGCTGGAAGCGGAGTTGTTGCCAAAGTTCGACGGGTGCCTGGTGTGTTCGGAGGACGACGCGCGGCTGGTGCGGGACGCGCGAGTGGTGGTCTACCCGAACACGATTGCATGGTATGGGCGAACGGAGCGGGAGAAGAGCCAGACGCTGGTGTTTTCGGCCAACATGGAGTACCACCCGAATCAGCAGGCGGTGCGGTGGTTTCATGGGAGTATTTGGCCGAAGCTGCGGAGCCGGTTTCCGGAGTTGCGCTGGCGGCTGGTGGGTATGAATCCGGAGGCGGTGCGGCAAGTGGTGCGGGGGGACTCGCGCATTGAGCTGACCGGATTTGTGGAAGATGCCATGGGCGAGATTGCGCGGGCGCAGTTGGCGGTGGTGCCGTTGCTGGCTGGAAGCGGGACGCGGATCAAGATCCTGGAAGCATGGGCGGCGGGGACGGCGGTGGTGTCCACGACATTGGGAGCGGAAGGATTGCCGGGCTGCCTGCGAATTGCCGATAGCGCGGAGGCGTTTGAGCGGGCGGTGGCGGAGTTGCTGGGAGATCCCGGCGAGCGGCGGCGGTTGGAGGAGGCCGGGCGGAAGACTTATGAGATGAGGTATCACCGGCAGGCGGGGTGGGGTGTTTTGGATAGTGAGGGGCCGGGCCGGGAACTGGGGTGAGGGGAAGTAACAAAGAAGTTACGACTCGCCGCTCAATGCCGGGTTTAACCCAGGGGACTATACTGGAAGCAGGTTCATGCGATTCAGCATTGACGCCCATGCCATAGGCAGGCACCTGACGGGGAACGAGGTGTATGTTCGCAGCCTGCTTGAGGGATTCGCGTCGTTAGACAAGAAATCGGAGTTCATAGCGTACACCTCCGTGCGGGGCGCGGAGGAGTATGTGCCGAGCCGGATCCGGACGCGACGGGTGAGTGAGAATCCGTTTATCCGGTTGGGAGTGGATCTGGGATTGCGGGTGCGGAAGGACGCACCGGACCTTTTGCACGTGCAGTACACGGCGCCTTTGTACTGTCCGGCGCCAGTGGTGGTGAGCATTCATGACGTCAGTTACCTGGAGCATCCGGAGTTTTTCCCGATGGCGCGGCGGGTGCAATTGAGGATCAGCGTGGAGCGGACGGTACGGCGGGCGGCAAAAATATTGACGTTGAGCGAGTTCTCGCGGCAGGGAATCGCCAGGTCTTATGGACTGGACCCGGAAAAAGTGGTGGTGGTTCCGGCGGCGTGTTCGGAGATATTCAGGCCGGTGTCGCGGCCGAAGGCAAAGGCGTTTGTGGATGGCCGCTTCCAGGTGGCGCATCCTTTTGTACTCTGTGTCGGGGACCTGCAGCCGCGGAAGAATCTCTTGGGGCTGATACGGGCGTTTGAGGAGTTAGTGGGGAACTGTCCGGAACTGCCCCATCATTTGGTGATGGTGGGCAAGGACACATGGTACTCGTCCAAAGTACATCTGGCGGCCGAGAATTCGCCGTTTGGGAACCGGATTCACTTTACCGGATATGTGGACGATGCGGAGTTGCTGCAACTATATAACGCTTGCGACATTTTTGTATTTCCGTCCTTTTACGAAGGATTTGGCATACCGATTTTGGAGGCGATGGCGTGCGGAAGGGCGGTGGCGTGCGCGAATACGTCGGCGATGCCGGAAGTGGCGGGATCGGCGGCGGTGCTGTTCAATCCGCATTCGACGGAGGAAATGATGACGTCGATGCGGGATCTGCTGCGAAACGCAGAGTTAAGGGCGCGGAAAGAGCGGCTGGGGCAACAAAATGCTGTGCGGTTCAGTTGGAAGGGAACGGCGAAGCAGACTTTAGACGTCTATTATGAAGTGGCTGGAATAAAAGCAAAGCAGAGCCTGAGGGCGGCGACAATGGGACGGCGATAGATGAGCCGTTTGTTGTGTGTAGCGGCGATGTTGTTACCGGTGGTGCTTGGCGCGGGTCCGCGCGAGGAGCAGTTCCGGTATGAAGTGAAGTGGCCGAGCGGATTGGGATTAGGCGAAGCGCAGATGCGGGCGGCGCGGGATGGCGGACAGTGGGTGTTGGAGTTTCAGATTGAGGCTTCCGTACCGGGGTTCCGGGTTCTGGACAAGTACCGTTCGGTGGTGGACGAGAAGTTCTGCACAATTGAGTTCGAGAAAGAGTTCGAGCACGGATCGCGGAAAGGGAAAGAGACGACGACATTCGCCGGCGGCAAGGGAAAACGGGTGACGGCGGGCGGGGGCGGGACGAGCGAGTTCGCCGCGCCGGGGTGCGCGCGGGACGCGCTGGCGTACCTGTTCTTCGTTCGGGAGGAAGTGAGACGGGGGCGCATTCCGGGGCCGCAAAAGCTGTACTTCGGCGCCGGCTATGATGTGCGGATGTCCGTTGGCGGGACGGAGTCCGTGAGAATTTCGGAGGCGCCGCTGGAAACGGACCGGCTGCGCGTGACGGTGGCGACCACGAACGGTAAACTGGAGTTGGATTTGTTCCTGGCCCGGGACGAAGCGCGGTCGCCAGCACTGGTGCGGGTACCGTTTGCGATGGGCAATTTTTCGATGGAGTGGGTCCGCTGAAGATCGCTCATTTCTCCCCGATGCCGCCCGCCAAGAGCGGGATTGCCGACTATTCGGCGGTGCTGGTGGAGCATCTGCGGCAGGGTGCGGAGGTGGACGTTATAACGAGCGCGCGTCCTGGTTTTAACGCGGACGCGTATGACGCCGTGGTGTACCAGATCGGCAACAACGGGTACCATGATTATGTTTATGAGACGGCCGTGGCGCATCCGGGAATCGTGGTGCTGCATGAGTCGAACCTGCACCATCTGCTGACGGATCTGACTATCCGGCGGGAGGATTGGGACGGGTACGTGGCGGCCTGCGGTTATGACGGCGGCGCGGAGGCGTTGGCGTTCGCCGAGCGCGTACGGCGGCTGGAGATTGGCCCCGATTATGATGGCGTACCGATGCTGCGAAGGCTGATGGAAAGCGCTAAGGCGGTGGTGGTTCATAGCCGGGCCGTGGAGGCGGATGTCCGGCGGGCGGGTTTCGCCGGCCCGGTCGCGCGTATCCCGCATGGCGCCTGGCTGCCCGACGGGGACCGGATGGGGTTTCGGGACCGATTGGGCCTGGATGAGCAGGCGCCGTTGATCGGAGTTTTCGGGTTTCTTAAGCCGTACAAGCGGATTGCGGAGAGCTTGCGCGCCTTACGGCGGCTGATGAGAGTGCGGCCGGATGTGAAGATGATTCTGTGCGGGGAAGCGCACGTGGATTTCCCGGTGGCCGAATTGATCCGGGGAATGGGGTTGGAAGAAAATGTGCGGATGATGGGCTATGTGCCGATTGAGGACTTTACGGGGTATATTTCGGCCTGTGACATCGTTCTGAACCTGCGGTTTCCGACGGTGGGAGAGAGTTCGGGGACGCTGCTGCGGTCACTGGGATTGGGACGAGCGGTCGTGGTGAGCGATGTGGGGAGTTTTGCCGAGTATCCGGACGCGATCTGTTTGAAGGTACCGGTGGACGTGGGCGAAGAGGACACCTTGTTTGAGTACTTGAACCTGCTGGTATCGCGGCCGGCGGTGGGACGGGCGATGGGGGGGCGCGCCCGCCAATGGGTGGCCGAAGAGTGCAATTGGACGCGGGTAGCGGGCATGTACCGGGACTTCGCGGCGGCGGTGCGGGACGGGCGGGAGTGGGTGAACGTGGAGCCTGTGACGCCGTTAGTTGAGTTCGAGGAGACGCCCGTGGAGACGGTGGTGGAAGTGCCGGTTTTAGCGCCGGCGCCGGCGCAGGTGACGCCCGAGTATCTGCTGGGCTGGGCGGCGCGGGATGCGGACTCGACCTCGTATGCGGAGACGCACATCACGCGGCTGGAACGGACCTTGAACATCACGCCGCCCGGCGGGCCGGAGGACCGGGTTTTGGAGATGGGCACATATATGCAGATGACGCCGGCGCTGAGCGGGAAACTGGGGTATGGGGAAGTCCGCGGTTGTTATTACGGGACGGCGGGACAGGTGGACCATCGCGAGGTGACATCGTCGAGCGGGGAGGCGTTCCGCTGCGAGGTGGACCTCTTCGATGCCGAGAAAGATGCGTTTCCGTATCCGGACGGGCACTTTGCGACGGTGCTGTGCTGTGAGCTGTTGGAGCACTTGCCATCGGACCCGATGTTCATGATGGCGGAGATCAACCGGATTCTGCGTCCGGGCGGGCATGTGGTGATGACGACGCCGAACGCGGCATCGATGCGGGCGCTGCGGGCGATACTGGACGGCTACCATCCGGGCTTCTTTCCAGCCTATATTCGGCCTGTGGAACCGGGGGCGGAAGTGGAGGCTCGGCATGCCCGGGAGTATACGCCGCGCGAGATGCGTAGTCTGCTTGAGGATAGCGGGTTTGTAGTGGAGCGGCTCGAGACGGGCGAGTTTCTGGATAAACCGCGGCCGGAGGAGCGCTGGATTGGACATATGCTGGAGCGGTACCAGTTGTCGAAGCATTTGCGCGGGGATGGGATTTATGCGGTGGGGAAGAAGGCGGGGCCGGTGAAGAAGCGGTATCCGGCGTGGTTGTATGAGGGTGGAGAGTAGCAATGCTGCGCGTGGCGCTGGAGCCGGTGCGGGATGAGGCGGCGGGGTGGCAGTTGCTGGATGCGCGAACGGGGGCGTTGATTGAGGAAGGGCCGTGGGTGAAGGAGGCTTCGGATTCGGAAGTGCCGGTGCCTGGGGACGACGGGGAGTACCGGGTGCTGGTCTCGACGGTGAGCGCGGAGCGGGGCTGGGCGTATGCGTGCGGGGCGAAGATGAGGGTGTTGGACGTGTCGATGCGGGACGGTGTAATGACGGTCACGCAGGACCGGCGGACGACGCTGGCGGGGCTGCGGTGGTTGGGTATGCCGGGGCGGATGGCGGCGTTTGCGGTGGAGCCGTGGGTATTGCTTTGGCGAAACCGGAAACTAATCGTCTCCATGGTCGGCCGGGATTTGGAGGGGCGATACAAGGGCTCCTATGGCGACCGGGTGTGGTTTCTGGCGCAGCCGCTGCTGTTGATGCTGGCTTACTGGTTTGTGTTTGGGCTGGTGCTCAAAACGCGGTTTGGCGATGACCCGAATCCGTCGATGTACATGCTGTTTTTCCTTTGCGGGATGCTGCCGTGGCTGGCGATCAGCGAGGCGGTGGGACGAGCGCCAAACGTGATTCTGGAGCACCGGAACTTCGTAAAGAAACTGGTCTTTCCGGTGGAGATATTGCCGGCGAATCTGGTGTTCTCCGGGCTGGTTTCGAGCGCGCTGGCGCTAGTGGTCTATCTGTTCTTTTTGATGGCGACGCGGGAGCGGATTCCGCCGGAGGCGCTTTGGCTGCCAGTCATATTGGCCCCGCAAGTGCTGCTGACGCTGGGCATTTGCTGGGCGTGGGCGGCGTTGGGGTTGTTCGCGCGGGATTTAGCGCAGGTTAATGGATTCCTGCTGACGCTGGTGTTCTTCCTCACGCCGATCTGCTACCCCATGGAGAAGCTGCCGACGGAGGCGGTGGGGATTTTGCAGAAGAGTCCGGTGTATAAGTTGGTCGGAGAATACCGGCTGCTGTTCATATCCGGGGCCGCGCCGGACTGGGCGGTATTGGGGCAATTGATGGTGATGAGTCTGGGGATGTTCTACCTGGGATATGGGGTGTTTCGAAAGCTGCGGTCGAGTTTCCCAGACGTACTGTGAACGGATTGAGCGCGGCTGGGTGATTCTGGCGGGGCACTACGTTGTCCCGGCGCGATTGACGAATGTGGCTTGCCGGTTCGCTAAAATATATGGTACAGACTATAAAAATGGAAACTTTAATATTGTATGGTCTATATTTTGTGAGAATGTGATAGAGTATGGGTTATGAGACGGAGAAAGGCGGCTTTGCAATCGCGCTCGCGGCTTGATGAACGTTTCGAGGAAATCGGGGCGGTACGGCGATTCGCGCCTCCCGTGCGGGGATGGATCAAAGCCATACGGGAGGGGCTCGGCATGACTGCTGAGCAGTTGGCGAAGAGGCTCGGCGTCAAGCAGCCGTCAGTCACCGCGCTCGAACAGTCGGAAGGGAAGGGCACGATTGAACTGGCGACATTGCGGCGAGTGGCCGCGGCGCTGGACTGCACCGTGGTTTACGCGCTGGTTCCGAACCAGCCGTTGGAAGCGATGGTGCGGGACAGGGCGCGGCATTTTGCGAAGCGGCGCCTAGCGCCGGTGGAACACACGATGCTACTGGAGAACCAGAGCGTTAGTCCTGGAGATCCGGAGGCGCGGATTGACGAAGTGATTCGTGAGACGAATCCGCGGCTGTTCTGGGATTGACCGGTGGGAGGCGTTTTCGCACAGCGGGACGACGCCTCCACGCCATTGGCGCTGGAGGATCTGGCGGGGCTGATTCCGGCGCATATCGCGTATGGCCGCGAATTGAATGAGGCGGAGCGGGATAATATTGCGCGAGGGCAGGACTGGGCCATGGCGCGGCGCCGGGATTTGCTGAGCGAGAAATATATTCGAGACTTGCATAGTCAAATGCTTGGGGATGTTTGGCGCTGGGCGGGAAAGTTTAGAACCAGTGAGCGGAATATTGGCATCGCGTACTGGCCGATACCGGTGGAGTTACGCACCTTACTGGATGACACGAGAACATGGGTTGCTTGCGAGAGTTACGGTCCCGACGAAATTGCGGTGCGATTCCATCACCGGCTGGTGCAGATTCATCCGTTTCCGAATGGGAACGGGCGGCATTCGCGTTTGATGGCGGACCTGTTGGCGATGCGGTTGGGGCGTGAGCGGTTTTCGTGGGGATGGGAGAGTCTATTGGAAGCGGGAGGCGTGCGGGGTCGATACATCGCGGCCTTGCAGGCGGCGGATAAACACGATATCGGCCCGCTCGTGGCGTTTGCGCGGGCGTAGACCGACTGAGTCTTGGCCGCTCGTAATCCGGCCGTCAGCACGCTCAATTATCTACCCATCGAGACCGAAGCCGAGGTCGAAAACACCATTTCTCCCCGGTCCCCTTCGGCTGGTGAATTCGTTCCTCGCCGCCTTCCGCCTCGCGCGGCATCCCTGGGCGGTTTCGGGAACTCCGACTGTACGAAGACCTGAAAATGCCTAACCGGGAGTTTTGAGCGACCGCTTCATCGGCTGAACCTCCGGGCTTTCCAGTTCCACCGGAGTTACAACCTGGCTCCGGGCAAACCGCTTTTCCTTCCTGAACTTTTCGCGAATGAAACGGAAACTCCAGAAATTGTTGCGGCAATATTCGCAGCGGACGGGTTTCGCGCCGATGGAAAGCATGGCGCGTGTCAGCCACCCGGGGCTATAATAATTGCGGCTCCAACGGCTCAAGTCCATACGGTGGCAGGTTGGGCAATTAGCAAAAATCAGGCGGCTGAGGCTGTGGATATTGGACAGGAAGAGTTGGCCGCAGTCTTCACAGCGGAAGTGGTAAATACCAAAAATGCGAAGGACTCTGCGTAGCGCGAGCCTGCGCCGGGATAGCCGCACTTCGTCGGAATTGCACTTGGGACAGGCGAGGACCATGTGAGTCGTTGTGTTGGGGGTAACGATTCAATCATACAACTGTAACGCCGGGGAATTTGGAGAAGTTGCGGAACAGACGCACTATTCCGTTATGGATAGCCGGCGTGAAGACGCCTGGCCTTACCGCGCTCGATGATGCGGAGTTTGACTATAGTCGCTAAACATGACTATCGCCGATCATGGAACAGATCAACGTTTCCGAATTCAAGGCTGTCTGCCTCCGGCTGTTGGAAAGGGTTCGGCAAACGGGTGAGCCCATTGAAATTCTGAAAAACGGGGAGCCGCTCGCCATTGTCCATCCCGCCCCAATCCGCAGCCGGAAGGGGGCGTTTGGAGCGCTGAAATCGACGTTGCGGGGCCCGGTTGGCGACCTAATACAGCCGGTAGCTGGGATCGAGTGGGATGTGCTCCAGAAGTGAAAGTACTTCTCGATACACATGTCTGGCGCTGGTATTTGCTCGGTGACAATAAACTGAGCCGGGCTGAACGGCGCATCATCGAAGACGAAACCACCGATCTCGTACTCAGCTCAATAAGTATCTGGGAAGCGCATCTATTGATTGAGAAGAATCGCCAGCCCGTCGACGAACCGCCCGGGGTCTGGATCAAGAACGCGCTCCGAATTCTTCAAGTGCGTGAGGCCGGCGTTACTTTCGTCGTCGCCCTGGGATCGCGTTCATTAGCTGGCGCGCATCAGGATCCCGCCGATCATTTCATCGCGGCGACGGCAATCGAAATAAGCGAGGAGGGTACCTCCGGCGAAAACGAGTGCGAGCGGCAGACGCATGATAACTACTCCCACTATAGGCGCGCAAAAACTGGGGGGATGGCCGGAGGAGTTAACAACCGCCGCGCTCCGCATCAATTCTGGTGTAGTGTAGTGGAGCCGAATCACTATGCGGACCCGTTAGGAGGAAATTCGATGCCAGTTAAACGAGAGTATTCAGCCGGCAAATTCATGCTGGAACTGGAAGGAGCGGCAGCCGGCTTCCTGCAGGCGGTAGCAGGCGGCGAGCCCTATGCGTCCGTCATCTCCGAAGCGGTTGGAGAGGGCGAAATGGTGCGGAAGCATCTTGGTCCAGTGGCCTACGAACCCATCCGGCTGTCGTTTGGCGCCGGCATGGGCGCACCGCTGTTCGCATGGATGTCGGAATGGCTGACGGGCCAACAGCCTATCCATAGCGGTGCGGTGGTCTTTCTCGATTACAACTTCAAGGAGCTATCCCGGCTGGAATTCGATAGCGCGATGATTACTGAAATAGTATTCCCGGGACTGGACGCCGCGTCGAAGGACAACGCCTACTTCAGTTTGTCGCTCCAGCCTGGGCAGACCCGTTTTTCGAAGGCGTCATCCGGCGCCATCATTCCGTCCTTCGGCGGCAAGATTAAGCAACTGATGCTTTCCAATTTCAGGGTGAAGATCGGAGATCTGCCAACCAAGCGGATTAGCAAGATTGATGCAATGACCGTCAAGCAGACCATCAGCCAAGGCGAGGCGCGCGGCTTGCAAGTTCCGGACCTTGTATTGACACTACTCGAGATCGACGCGAACCAATGGTTTGACTGGTTTGACGATTTCGCCATAAAGGGCGACACCGGAGAGAAAAGAGAACGTGGTGGTGCGATCGATTTTCTGTCGCCCGATCTGAAGACGGTGATATTTACTCTAAATTTTTCAAATTTGGGTATATTCCGTATTAGCCGCGAGCGCCATGAAACCGGCGCTGAAGTAGTCGCTAAAGTTCGCGTGGAGTTGTACTGCGAGCAGATAGCGTTCAGTGGCGTCCGGGATGCGGCGGGGGCCCCGGCCCGGGCATTATCCGCCGTCCCCTCCAGTGCCTCGGCCGGTGCGGTGCTGCTGGCCCAGGCGTTGCTTGCCGCATTGGCCGATCCCGTTGCCGGATCCGGAGCAAAAGACAGTGGGCCTGCGGAAGCGGAGCGCATTGCGCGGCGACTGCAGGCCAGTAAACGAACGATGGATGCGACGGATCCCTTGCCGCCAAAGCGCGACGAAGGCGCCGCGTTGGGGACACGCTGGGCGGCCGAGACGGCGACGCTCGACGAACTGAAAGAGATTGCGGCACTTGAGCCGCGCCAATGGGGCGCGATCCGGCTGACGGGTCAACACTCGCTGATGAAGGCGCTGCTGGAAGCGGGGGTGATCCCTTCCGGCGGGGACGGCTCGCTCGACTTGGAGCGAGATAGCTTTGTGGAAGGAATCGTCGCCGGCGCATTGGAGGTCCTGCGCAAAGCAACGCCGCATTTGCAGGATTGAGTAGCTACTTTTTGAGGCTCCAGCGGCCGTCGGAGAATTCAGCTTCTCCGTCTTTCCAGGGGCCGAATTTGCAGCACATCTGGCCGCCATCGACGAGGAGCGTCGCGCCGGTGATGTAGCTCGCCCAGTCACTGGCCAAGAAGACGGCGGCTTTGGCGACTTCGGGCGGCTCACCGCCGCGGCCCATGGAGATGGCGCGGAAGTAGTCTTTGATGATGGCGGGCGTATCGAAGGCGGCCTGGGAATGAGGTACTACTGACTACGAACGCGAGATTGGTCGCTTGCGCGGAGGTTCGGCGGCTTTAGGGTTGTCCCTCTCCGCTATCTGACAAGTTGGGGCCGTCTGGCGGCGACGTACTCAGCGATGTGGGCACGGAAGGCGGCGAGAAGACGTTTCTGCACATCGCCAACGCGCCGAATGCGGAGACCTTCGACTTCGGCGACGGACAGCAGATCGCGGGTGGAAGAGGTCATGAAGACGGCATCGGCGGCCTCCAGATCGGCGGGGCGAAGATGGCCTTCGCGGCAAGTGATGCCATCGACGCGAATGTTATCGAGCAGGATTTCGCGAGTGATACCGGGTAAACAGCCACTGTCGAGCGGAGGCGTGACGGCATCGCCACCGAAGACGGCGAAGAGATTGGCCGAAGTACATTCACTGACGCGGCCGAGTTCATCGAGCAGGACGACCTCATCAAAACCGCGCTCATGGGCTTCCTCATACCAGGCGAGGTTGCCGGCCCAGGCGGTGATTTTGGCGCCGCGGAATTCGGTGGCGCCGTGGCGGGCATCGGGCTTCAGGGCGAGGCGCACGGAGTCGCCCCAGTTGCGGAGGCCGGTGGTGAAGGCGATGGTTTCAAAGCGGCGGGAAAGGCCTGGGGCTTCGAAAAGTCCGCCGTGGTTGCGGACGATGGCGACGCGCAGTGTTCCGTCGTAGACGGAGTTGGCGGCGATAAGGGAATGGAGCCCGGACAGGAGTTGATCGGGCGTTTCCGGGAGGGGAACGCGGAGACGCTGAGCATCGCGCACCATGCGCGCCCAATGGCGCTCCCACGCGAACAGGACGCCATCGGCGACGCGGAGCGTACTGAAGACCCCCCAGCCATTTAGGAAACCAACCTGTCCGGGGAGCAGGCACGGATCCGTGGTTTCGCGAATGGAATCATTGTGCAGAAGGAAGCGGTCCATCTGTAAATTATGACGCGGTTCCGGCGTTCACCGCTAGCAGGGCTGGTCGACTCGCGGAAGTGATTCTTTAGAGCTTCAGCCAACGTTCCCAGAATGAGCGCGGCGTGGCGAAGCCCTCGAGAAGCCAGATGTCGCCCTCATCCCGGCGAACCGCAGTGATCACGCTCTTGCCGTCGGGAGAAAGGGCCATCCGAGTAGGGCCGCCGTGGGGTCCGCGCACATCGAGATGCGGCGTGATGGTGGACAGCACCCGGCTACGTCCGGTGGCGATATCGAATTGCAACAATTCCTGCTTCTCGGCTGCGTTGAGCAGGTACACTGCGGCGCTGTCCCTGGACCACGTTCCCGTCACCATAAACTTCTTGCTCAGTTTCCGGGTCTCCTCCTTGCCATCCAGCGACGCAATCGTCGCCGTGCTCGGGCAAAGGATCCACTTCCCATCGGGCGATGGAGAAGGATCGCACGAGACGGGAGTAATCCGGATCGGGGTGTCGTCGCTACCCAGACGATACTTCCATACCCCGGCCTGCTGACCCGGTTGGAAGTGGATGTGCGCGCCGTCAACTGCCCAGGTGGGTGCGAATCCCTCCGCCTTCTCTATGAGGTAAGGGGGACCGCCGCCCGAGGGAGAAATCCAGATTCCCCGAGCCCTGCCCTGTACACCGAACAACGTGTACAAAATCCGTTGACCATCGGGGGAGAACGACGGTTTCTCGAACTGGAGCGATCCCGCATAGCCGGGAAAATCGTGGCGCGATACGACGCTCCGCTCGAGCGTTCCCGCCCGGTTCCGAACCCGTATGGATTCGCCCTGCACGTATACGAATTCGTCGCCGGATGGGGACCACGAAAGCTCGGAGTGGTTCAGGCTGGAAGCGAGAAACGTCTTGGCAGCGCCGCCATCGAGAGGGATCTCCGTCAGATGCGTTCCGGGCCGGCCTTCGGTTACGGCCAGGCGCGTTCCGTCCGGGGACACGGATACGGAACCGAATGGGCGTGAGGCCGGGAGAATGGGAGTGATCGTTCCTGAGATCGTATCGACGACCCGGATACCCTGGTCCGACGGGGAGGTGATCAGAGCCGCATACCGGCTTCCGGGGAGCCAGGAGTGATACATGGATGTGGCCCCTTCGCCATCGAATAGGCTGCGCCGTGTTCCATCGCGATGGATCAACCAAAGCCGGAATCCCGTGCCGAGGTATTCACTCACCAGGAGCCGCGAGGCGTCCGGCGCCCAGGATGTGTAACTCGTCGCGCGCTCCGACTCCATCAGGACCTTATCGGGGTTTGCGGTTGGGGACGAGGCGAGGGAGAGGCGGTAAAGGAGTTTGCCGCCATCACGCAGCGATTCGCCGATCGCGAACATGGAACCGTCGGGCGCTGGCTTGACTCTCCGGATCGACGGCTTTGCACCGATGGTGATTGCTTGCGATGCGCCTCCCGCCCTGGCAACGGTGTAAGGAAATTCACGGAGATGGTAGTACAATCGGGATCCGTCGGGTGACCAGCTCACGTTATTCAGGTCAATGAAGCCGCCTACTCGAAACGGATGGCGCGCCAGAATCGCGGGAGCGCTGCCATCGGCGTTCTTTACCATCAGGCGATATTCGCCGCCGGCGATGGCGCAGTAGGCGACGGAACGTCCGTCGGGCGACCAGACGGCGCCGTATTCGGGATACTCCTCAGTGGCGAACGGCACGAAGCGCAGCTTGGAGAGGTCGGGACGCCAGGGTTCTTGCGACTTTAGGAACACCACAACCGCGAGGGCGAGCGCGAACAGGTAGGGGATGGTTTTTATGAGGCGGCTGGATTTAGCCGGGCTTGTCGCGGCAACAGATGTGGCGGCTTCGGTAAGGCGCTCGCGTATGTTTTTGAGTTCTCTAAAGAGGTCGCCGGTGGAGTCGTACCGGCTCTCGGGATCTTTGGCCAGGCATCTTTCGATGAGCCAGCGCAAGGGTGCGGGAAGCGTCGGCGGCAAGGGATCGGCGTCGTCGCGGATGATGGCGGAGAGCGTCTCCGGCGTACTTGCCCTTTGGAAAGCGCGTTTGCCGGTGGCAAGTTCGTAAAGTACAAGCCCGAAGGAGAATTGGTCGCTGCGGGCATCGAGCGGATTGCCGCGGGCCTGTTCCGGGCTCATATAGGCTGCGGTGCCGACGATGGTACCGGGATCGGTGACGGCGGCAAAGGTTTCGGTGGCGTCGCCGGCGTGGACAGTTTGTTTCGCGAGGCCGAAATCGAGGATCTTGATCCGGCCGTTCTTGGTGAGCAGAATATTGCCGGGTTTAAGATCGCGATGGACGATTCCAGCGGAGTGGGCGGCGGCGAGACCGTCGGCGATTTGAACGGCGATGTCGAGCAACTTACGGGTATCGTTCGGTGGCTTGATGGGATCGCCGTCGACGAATTCCATGACGAGGTAGTTTTCGCCCACGTCGTGGATCGTCGCGATATTGGGGTGATTCAACGCCGCGATGGCGCGGGCTTCGTGCTGGAATCGGTCCGTGAACGCGGCTTGTGAGAACTTGATGGCGACAGTGCGGTCAAGGCGAGTATCGCGGGCTTTCCAGACTTCGCCCATACCGCCCGCACCGATTGGCGAAAGCAGTTCGTATGGGCCGATGCGCGCGCCGGGCTTACGCGTTTCCATGGTTACTCCGAAGTTGATAGTCTACAATTACAGGTATCGGCATGACTACTATTGACACGCTGCTCACGCTGGACGATTATTTCGACCTTTCGGATCGGCCCGGCGTCGACTTCGAGATGCTGGACGGAAAGGTCGTCGAGAGGGCAACACCCAGCTTCGCGCACAACGAGATTATGATCCAGTGCGGGTCCATCCTATCGGTGCTTTGCAAAAACCGATTCCCGAACCTACGAGTCAGCGGCCACACGTCGTTCGTGTTAGGGGCGGGGACCGTGCAGGCGCCAGACGTCGTCCTGCTTGACCGGCAAACCTCCGAAACGTCTGAAACCTATCACGGCGCGCTGCGATGCGCGCCCGACCTCGCCATCGAAATCATTTCTCCACATGAAGCCTCGGCCCATGTGGACGACAAAGTCGGCAACTACCTGGAAGCCGGAACGAAGACCGTTTGGGTGCTGTGGCCCCGGCGGCGTCACGCGCTTGCCTACCACCGCGACGGCTCCGTGCAGCATGTGATGGCGGGGCAGTTCCTGGAAGCCCCCGAGGTCCTCCCTGGAGCGCGGATTCCGCTCGACGAGATTCTGTTGCCTGCTCACTACGTCAAGCCCTCCGCCTGATATAACTCCGACGATCGCGCCCGATGGATGTACACGTACGATCTTCCATCGGGAGAAACTCTGACGTTTAGCGGATCGATCACCGCTCCGGGTGTCGCCTGCAAACGGGAGCCGGTGGTGAGTTGTCCAGTTGCCAGATCCAGGCGCTCAATCCGCGCGCCGGCGCCCTCCGCCTCCGGGGTGGCGATCCACGCCCCGCGCCCGTCCGCCGTGAAGCCGGCCACATGTTGAGTCGGAGACAGTTTCACCGCTTGCGGTTCGCCGCCGCTTAGGGTGCCTTCGCGGAACGTCAGCTTCCGGAACGAGGCTTGCGGCCGGGATGGCCGCGGGCGGCCAAGCCAGTAAGCGCCAGCGGCAGCCGCCGCGGCCCCGCCGATCAGCCACGTCCGGCGCGGAGTTCGAATTTCTTCCGGAATCGCCCGCGATCCGGAGGTACTCATGCGCAGCGCGAACTCTAAATCCTGAGCGGACTGGAACCGCCGCTCCGGCTGCTTTTCGAGCGCGTGAGCGATCACCTGCCGGAGCGAAGAAGACACCGATTCCGGCAGTTCCGGCGCGTCTTCGTTAAGAATCGCGTGCATCGTTTCCACCGGCGTAGCCCGATCGAATGGCCGGGAACCCGACGCCAGCTCATGCAGAACGACTCCGAAACTGAAGATATCCGAGCGGTGATCGACTTCGCCTCCATGCACCTGCTCGGGGCTCATGTAGGCAACCGTCCCCATCACCGTTCCCGGCTGGGTCGCGGTCATCGCCTCGTTTTGCGCCGCCAATCGCTTGGCCAGGCCAAAGTCGAGGATTTTGATGCGGCCCTTTTTGGTGAGGAGGATATTGCCGGGTTTCAGATCGCGATGGACGATCCCGGCGGCGTGAGCGGCGGCGAGACCGTCGGCGATTTGCACGGCGATGTCGATCAGTTTGCGGGTGTCGCCGGGAGGCTTGATGGGCTCGCCGTCGACGAACTCCATCACAAGATAATCGGAGCCAACGTCATAGAGCGTGGCGATGTTGGGATGATTCAACGCGGCAATAGCCCGTGCTTCTTGTTGGAAACGGTGGGTGAACGCGGCTTGTGAGAACTTGATCGCGACGACCCGGTCCAGCCGCGTATCACGGGCTTTCCAGACTTCGCCCATCCCGCCCGCGCCGATTGGCGAAACCAGTTCGTAGGGGCCGATTCTGTGGCCGGCGCTCAGCATGAAATCGATGATAACGTGAAGCTTACCGCAGCCACTGCCGCAAGACTGTTTGATCCGCACTTCTTAGCGTTAGATAAAGAGCGATACGGGCACGTGAAAGTACTCCGCGAGACGCCGGGCGTGTAGTTTGCTTATCTCGCGTTTGCCGTTTAACACATCCGACGCTACACTCGAAGATCCGAAAACGGTCAGCAAGTCTCGTTGACGGAGGCTGCGATCTTCCATCAGCGATTGCAGCGCTGCCAGCGGAGTGACGCCGGGTAAGTCGTACCGCCGTTCGAATTGCTGAATGAGCAGCGTAAGCAACTCGGCCAGCGCGTCTTGTTCCGGACTCTTTTTGGGGAGGGTGTCCAGGCGCTCTAACTCGGCGGTCAACCGTTCATTCTCTTCGTCGGATTCGATGATTCTCGGTAGAGCTTGTTCTAGTAACTGCCCGTAGGAGAGGTCTTTGACTACAGCCATTTTTTCCATGTCCCCTTGTCGTATTCCGCGTGCGGGAGAAACTCCTTGATGTAAATACGCCGGCTATGAAATTCCATTCGCACAATCAGCCGATACCGATTTCCTCTAATGTTGAAGATTGCCAAATGGCCCACCAAATCCGTCGCGGGAAAGGACAGCCGGATGTCTTGCAAAGAGGACCATTGGGCAGACTCCGCTGTTACCAACCAGACCCGGAGCGCGGACTTGGCGTCGGCAAACTTGGCCGCCTTGAGCCAGAGGCCTCGCTTGCTGATCACCCTCACCCTACTTAGGGTACACGGGACGAAAGCGGATTGCAAGCAAAATGCTAGCGATCCGTGAAGACGATGCGGATTCCGGGCCTCACCTTGGCCACCACCTCTCCCCGAACGACGGTGGCGGTTCGAAGCCGTCCAAAATCCAAATGTCGCTGTTACCCGCCTGCGTTGAGACGGCAAGCGTCTTCCCGTCGGCCGAGACGGATAGCCTGCTACCCGCTATCGGGCTTGAGGGCCGAAATCCGGGCGGAAGGTCCAGGAGCTTCGTTCGCTTTCCCGTCAGCGGGTCGATGCGCTCCAGCGTCCCGCTGAGAATACTGTAGATGGAGCTGCCGTCCCGGGACCATACCCCCTGGCCGGTTACGCCGCCGAGGCTGCGAGTCTTTGAGCCGTCCGGAGACAGCAGCTTCGCGTCCGGCGAACCGAGTATCCATTCTCCGGAGGGCGACCAGGACGGATTGAAGCAGCGTGTTCCTTGATTAATTTCCAGGAGGTCCACCGGTTTTTCACCCGTCTCGACCCGGAGCTTACTTAAGATACTCTCGACTCCCCGCCCCGGTCCTGCTATTCACGATCCACTGCCCGTCGGGTGACCAGGAGCCCGCATATCCGCCGTCCCTGTCTCCGGCAACTTTTGCCGGGGCGCCGCCGGACAGGGGAACAATCCAGAGCGTCAGACTTTTCTCGCAGCCCCTACAGGTGAAGAGGATACGCTCGCCGTCGGGCGCATATTCCAGCCATGTGAAGCCCGGTGGAGCTACGGCAGCCGGAAAGTCGTCCCCGGTCGCCAGCACTCGTTCATCGCCGCTCCGCCGGTCGCGCACGATGATCTGGTTCAAGCGCACAAAGGCAAACTGGTCCCGTTTGGGCGAAAACGTCGCCGAGTGTTGATCTAAACCCGATGGCGCCAGCTCTCGCGGCGCTTCACCCGATAAGGGGATTTCGAGCAACTGATATTGCCGGCTTCTGGCGACATAGGCAATGCGGGAACCCGCCCGCGAAACCGACGGATGCACAAGCCGGGTCGCACTGGGAAGCAGCGCCGTTACCGTTCCGGATTCCGTATCGAGGAGATGCAGTCCCCGGTCGGAACCGTAGTCCGAGTTGGCTGCCATCACCGAAAAGCGGGTCTTGCCGATCCACGGGGTGGCCGACTCGGAGAGCCCCGGCCGCTTTAGAACGAGCCTTGTCTTGCCCTCCGAGGATATCTCCCAGAGGGTGGAGCCGCCTTCGCCCGGGATTCGGATCGGGAGCCGGGAATTATCCGGCGACCAGGTCATCGCCGCGGGTACCGTGCAACACGGAAGCGGATCGCCCACGGCCATCGGCTTGGCGCCGGGGGGGGTGACGAGATCAGCAATCTCCGCGAAGATTCCCCCTCGCCGAACTTCGTTTCCAAAACGGCAAGGCGCTGGCCGTCGGGCGACAGAGCCGACGCGTCATAGTTTGCGCCCTTCGCCGCTGCCAGGACAACGGCCGGCTGCCCTCCGGCCCGGGCCACGCTCATCACCCCTCTCCCGCCGTTCGCATCGCCCAAGTAGTAGATTCGCTCGCCGTCCGGAGACCAACTGAGGATCGACAGGAACGGCACCTGAACGAGAGCCGCCGGATTGCCGCGATCCACGCCTTTGACCACGATCTTCGTTACGCCGTCGGCGGTCTGAAAATAGGCGATCATGCGGCCGTCCGGGGACCAGGCGGGGAAGTTCTCACTCGACGCCGTAGCGGCAAACGGAGTAAATCGGTAATGGGATTCCAGTCCGGTAGAACGGGTGAGCAGCAGCGCCGGGATCGCCGCCGCGACGCAGACCGCGGCAACGACGGCGGCGGCTTTCCGGCCACTCGCGGCAGGCTGGACTCCGGTCGCCGCAGTGGCTTCCGAAAGCCTGGCTCGCACACCGCGCAACTCCGCAAACAGATCCCGCGTCGATGCGTAGCGATCCTCCGGATCTTTCGCCAGAAGGCGCTCAACGGTCCAACGAAGCGGCGCCGGCAGGTTCGGCGGCAGCGGATCGGCGTCGTCGCGCACGATGGCGGCCATCGTTTCGGCGGCGGTGGGCCGTTGAAACGCCCGCTTACCAGTAGCGAGTTCGTACAGGATCAGGCCGCAGGAGAATTGATCGCTCCGTGTGTCGAGCGTCTGGCCGCGCGCTTGTTCCGGGCTCATGTAGGCGGCGGTGCCGGCGATGGCGCTGATGGTTTGGGTGGCCTCGCCGGCGCCGATGGTCTGCTTGGCGAGGCCGAAGTCGAGAATCTTGATCCGGCCGTTTTTGGTGAGCAAAATATTGCCGGGTTTCAGGTCGCGATGGATGATTCCGGCGGCGTGGGCGGCGGCAAGGCCGTCGGCTATTTGAACGGCCATGTCGAGCAGTTTACGGGTGTCGTTGGGAGCCTTGATGGGATCGCCATTGATGAACTCCATGACAAGATAATCGGGACCAACGTCGTAAAGCGTCGCGATGTTGGGATGATTTAACGCCGCGATGGCGCGGGCCTCCTGCTGGAACCGGTCCGTAAACGCAGCTTGGGAGAACTTGATGGCGACCGTGCGTTCGAGCCGGGTATCGCGGGCTTTCCAGACTTCACCCATTCCGCCCGCGCCGATGGGCGAGAGCAGTTCGTACGGGCCGATTCGTGCGCCGGGCTTAGACGATTCCATGGGTTCCCCGAAGTTGATAGTCTACTATTTATGCTCACGCTAGACGAATATTTCGACGTTCCGGGAAAGCCATTCATCGACTTCGAGATGCTGGACGGAAAGCTCGTCGAGATGGAGAAACCCGGCTTCAAGCACAACGAGATTCTGGTTCGGTGTGCGCATGTCCTTATACCGCTTTGCGAGAACCGCTTCCCAAGCCTCGCGGTGAGCGGCAATACGGAATTCGTCTTGAGCGAACGCACCGTGCAGGCACCGGAGGCGGTACTGCTCGATCAACGAAGGCTCGCCTCGGCTGAACGTTATCGCGACGCGCTGCGATGCGCGCCAGACCTCCCCGTCGAGATCGTTTCTCCCCATGAAACTTCGGCCAACGTGGACGACAAAATCGGCAATTATCTGGAAGCCGGAACGAAGACCTTTTGGGTGCTGTGGCCCCGGCGCCGTCACGCTCTTGCCTACCATCGCGACGGCTCGGTGCAGCATGTCATGGCGGGCCAGTTTCTGGAAGCGCCCGAGGTGCTTCCCGGTGCGCGGGTTACGCTCGACGAGATTCTCCTGCCTGCCCACTACGTCAAGCTCTCCGCCTGAGGTAAGTCCGGTCCCGAACTTGCCGCGCGGAGACGTAACATGAAAAGACATGCGCGTTGCTATTGCCGGAGCCGGCATCATCGGCCTTTCCATCGCTTGGCGGTTGGCACAGGCGGGATATGAGGTGACGGTGAAGGACGCCGGTCGAATTGCCGGCCAAGCCAGTTGGGCGGCAGCCGGGATGTTGACGCCGGCGGGGGAGTTCCACACGGAGTCCCGGTGGACACAGTTGGCGCTAGAAAGCCTGGCGGAGTATGGCGCATTTGTTGAAGAGTTAACGGCCGCGACGGGGGTGCAAATCGATTACCGGGTTTGCGGGGCTTTGGAACTCGCTTTCACCGACGCGGAGCGGGATGTCTTGGACCGGCCGCGGCCGGAGGGGATCCGCATGGAAGAGGTGACCGTGGCGGGCGCTTCCTACTTTGCGCCGATTCCTTTGACCGGGGTGCGGGCGGCGCGGTGGTTTCCAAACGAGGCGGTGGTGGATCCACGGCATGTGTGCACGGCTCTACTGGCGGCGTGCCGGGGCCTGGGCGTGGAAATTCGGGAGAATGAAACGGTGGGAGAGTGTCAAGGGCCGATGGTAGTGGCGGCGGGCGCATGGGCGAGCCGTATCGCGGGGTTAGCCGGTGCTCCACAGGCGTTTCCGGTAAAGGGGCACCTGCTGGGATTTCGCTGCAAAAAGGAATCGATGCCGCCGATTGTGCGGCACGGGCACCACTATGCGCTGCAGCGGGAGAATGGGTTCACGATATTCGGATCGGACGAGCAGCGGGATAGGTGGGACACGACGCCGGACGCCGAACGCGTGGAGGCATTGACAGAGGCGGCGGCGGCGCTGTTGCCGCGGTTATTGCAGCGGCAGCCCGATGAAGTGTGGGCGGGGCTCCGTCCGGCGTCGGATGCGGGGGAGCCGGTGGTTAAGCAGATCCCCGGAGAAGAAATTTGGCTGGCGTACGGACACTTCCGGAATGGGATTCTGCTGGCGCCGGTGACGGCGCGGATGATCACGGCGTCTATAGTTGCCAGCTTGGGAAAGGGTTAACCCGGCCTCGGGTGCAGCCCTCGATGAATTCTTCGAGGCGCTTGCGGCGGCGGAGCAGGGTTTCGAGCAGGCGGGAGAGTTGATCGCGTTCATCGCCGGGGAGCCAGGAGTCGGGGACTTCGCGGAGAACACGGTCCATGATTTCTTCGGGGAAGTTGTGGATCCGTTCGATCCACGGGGCGAAGTCGGCAAGTCCGCGAACACGTTCGTAGACGATCGGGCGAAAGAAAAGGCCGAAGAGAGGGGCGTCGCGGAACTCCCAGTTGGGTCCGTCGAAAAGGTAGCCGTGGTCCATCATCTGGGCGACAAAGCCGACCTGGAGCGGATTGCCGGGCGACTGCGGACGCCAGTCGGAGAGACGGGCGCGGAAAAAGATGGCCTGACGGGAATCGGAATTACCGGCCCATTTATCGAAAGCGAGAACGCCCAGGAAATCTTCAGGATTGGCGACCTTTTTCATTAGCGCGTCGGGGAGGATATCGTAAACCGCCTGGGTGATGGGGTTGCCTGGAAAACGGGATCCGAAGTGCCAGCCGGGGGTGACTTCCCGGCGGGAGGCGCCGAGTTGGATATAGACTTCGGGAAACTCGCGGAGGAAGCCGGCGGAAACTTCGATAATGCGGGATTCCGGCTGGGAGATATCGAGGTGCGCGAGGAGGATAGAGGCGACACACTCATTGACGAGAACGCGGCGATGCTGCGGATTATCGGTGAATTTGACCACGTAGTGGTGACCGTCGGCGGCTTCCATGAGGAATGCCTGCGCGCCGCCACGCATGCGGCGCAAAGGTCGACGGGCGAGAACGGGCATCTTAGTCTAGTCTAGAGATATGGCAGACGAAATAACACCAGAGAGCAAACGGGATGAAAAGAATAGCCGGGATGAAGTCGCGCTCGAGTTGATGAAATTTATTGCTCAGAGCACAGGCTACGGCAAGGGGGCTCCGTCCGCCGGTTTTGCGGGCGGGAAAAGCGCGTCGCGCTCGCCGGAAGAGTACGCGGAATCACTGCTGGAACTTTTCCAGCGCTGCCGGCAGGCCGTCGAGCCGCTGGCGAAAAGCGAGTAGGGCGAAACCCGTTTACCAGTTAACAATGGGCGCCCGGCGGGCGCCCATTGTTGAATATTACTTCTTTTTGCCACGAGTCTTTTGGGGTAGCGCCTTCGGCACCGTCTTGGCGGGCTGTTTCTTCGCAACGGCCTTTTTTACAACGGCCTTCGGCGCCGGCGTTTTCTTGGTTGGAGGCTTAGCCGTCTTGGACTTGACTACGGCGGGTTTGGCGGGAGTTTTTTGGGCGGCAACCTTCTTAGCCCGAGCGGCAACAACGACCGCGGCAGCGGGGCGCGATGGAATGGGCGGCGCGGGAGAGCGCTTGGGCGGAGGTGGGGGAGGCAGGATGGGCAGACTCGATGGTTCGTCATCGTCGAACTCGTCGTCCTCCTCATCGGCATACTCGCGGATTTCCGCGGCCAACTCGGCATGCCCTTCCTCGAAGGCGTAGTCATCATCTTCATCGTCGAACGGGCTGGTATGCCAGAGGAACTCGTGCATTAAAGAAGGCTCCGAAAACTAGAATACACCGCCGCGTTCCGGGCGGTGAAAGTTTTGCGATCCGATTACCCGCGCGGACGCCTGCTAGTATTCCGCGCCACCGTGGAAGGCTGTTTACGAACGGGCTTGGCGACGCTCTTAGCGACCGGCTTAGCCGTCACTGAACGGCGCACCGGCGCTTTGGCGGTAACAGTCGACGCCCGGTAGCGGGAGGACTTCCGGGCCGTCGCCTTCGCGGGCGCTTTCGCGTTGCGCGTGAATACTGGCTGCGAAGCGGCGGGGATTACGACCAATGACCCCGGGTTTAACTCTACCCCGGTTAGGCCGTTTGCCGCGTGAATGGAAGCGACGGTCGCTCGATAGCGGGTAGCCAACAGCGCCAAATTGTCTCCGGCCTCGGCACGATGGGCGCGCCAACTGGCGCGGCGTTCGGCGGGCACCATTTCCCATCCGGCCAACAGAGTCTGGCCGGCGCCGCGTGGAATATGCAGCTTGTACCCGGCGGGGGCGAAATCACGCAGAAGCGCCGGGTTTAATTCCTTCAACTCCGAAACGGGCCGGCCGACGATATCGGAAACCAGCGCCAGGCTGGTCAGGACATTGACGTCGATTGTGTCGTAAAGCACCGGCTCTTCCACGGTGATGTCGTCAATGCCATAGTTGCGCGGGTTCTTGGCCATGATGGTCATAGCGAGGATGATGGGAACGTAATTCGATGTTTCTAGCGGAAGAGTCCCGCGTGAACGGAGTTCCCAGACATCGGCGTAGCCGGTTTTGGCAACGGCGCGATCTACATTTCCCTGCCCGCAGTTGTAGGCGGCTATAGCCAGATACCAGTCGCCGAACTCATGATAGAGATCGCGCAGATGGCGGGCCGCGGCGCGGGTGGCCATTTCCGGATCGAAGCGTTCATCCACCCAGCCATCGTTCTTCAAGCCATATCTGGCGCCGGTTTCGCGAATAAATTGCCACATACCGCCAGCCGCCATATAGCTCATCGCGCGGGGAAGAAAACCGCTTTCAGCCTGCGCCAGAAATATGAACTCCTGCGGGATACCTTCTTCATCAAGGATGCGGGAAATCATCGGTTTATAGCGTCCGGCGCGTTTCAACCCGGCGATAAGCGTCCGCTTGCCGCGGTCTCCGGAGAAGTAGTTAATGAAGCTGAGGACGGCGTCGCTCGCCTCCAACGGGAGTTGGCTAAGGGTTGCGCCCACTTCTTCGCGCACCTTCATCTTCAGCTTGGGGTCGAAGGGAAACGTCAGGGAAAGAATGTCGTCTATGGGCGCTTTGTCATAAGACGGCGGCGATTCCGGGGTGTTGTCGCTTTGCAGGGTGTCGACATCGACACGGTAGATCCTTTGCACCAATTCGTCAAAACGCTTGTCGAAAGAAGAGCGGTTCACGGGCTCCGAATGGTTGTTCAGCACCAGGTCCAACGCCTGATCGAACTGCTTGCGCGCGCCGTCCCGGTCGCCGGCCTGGTAGAGCTTGTATCCATCTATATAAAGCGCTTCGGCGCGTACCATGCGCTCTTCCTTCCAGCTTGGCTTAGGTGGAAAAGCAGTCTGGAGCAAGGATGGAATCGGGGCGATGGCAGGCACTGACTCGGCGCCGCGAGCGGTGGAGTCATCCGCTTCCGGTTTAGCGGATAGAGCCAGTAAGGGGATCCCTTGGGCCAACGCAATTCCCGGGACAATTACGAAAGCTACGGCGATCAGGATAGTCGCTACTGCCGCGCGGGCGGCACGCAGCGAAGGGAAGTTTTTCATTCCGTCTCCCGGCGGTTTTTGAATTTGGGGTTACATCGCAACTCTTTGACCTTACTATAAGCGCGACTCATGGTTCAAGCTGTTCTGTTTACAAGCGTCACAGGGTGTGTGTCGCTATCACTACTATCGGCAGTTTTAAAAAAGGACTCGAGGGGTAGTCGCAGCCGGGTGGCGAGATCGACTCACCGGCGATTGGCGCGGTATCGCTTCAGCGCAGTTTCCATAGTGATCCGTTGCTGGCTCGCAGGCTTCCTTGTACCGGAAGGCGGCAAGAGCGCGACCGCTTTTTTCGCATAGGCCACGGCCCCGGCCGCATCGCCCAATTGGTCGAGCGCCCTGGCCAGACCCTCGAAGGCATCGGGGTCCTTCCTCCCCGTCCGTTCGGCGGCGATCCGGCAATATGCGGCTGCGCTTGCCGGGCGGCGGAGATCGCGCACGTCTGTTTGCCCAAATACAGACATCGGCGCCGCCCCGTGGCGCATACGAAGCGCGTGCAGCAGAGGCAACTCCGTGGCCGCCTCCGGTCGCGGGAATGAGGAATCGAACTCGAACCAAAGTTCATCCATCCGCCAGCACGCCAGTGGTACAGTGGCATTCGTCAGACGTTGAAATTCTTGCCGAAGCCCGGCGCCACGCGCAACTCTTCCTCCGGTGACGGCGGATAGGTTCCCGCCACTCCCGCATCAGCAAATTCTGGCAGTGCCGCCGGACCTTCAATCATTGGCATATTCTCTCACCACTGAGACTTTCGGAACACCCGTAAGTAGACGCGGAAACGCCAAGGATATCTCGTCACAATTCCTCCGCATTGCACATAATCACGCAAATCGGGAAGAAATATGTCCTGTAAGAGAATCGAATTGGCCCCAGACAACCAGTCCAGTCGCCCGCGCACCTCCCAGCCGCGACGGAGTTCGTTTTTCGCGAATTCCCGTCGTTCCCCCTCAGCGTCTTTTTCCGGACCAGTAGATACGGAACGCTTCCAGCCGTCCGATGGATTCCCGATCTTTTCGCCGATTCGCGGCGCGCTTGCTGGCGATGATATCGTCCAGATGGCAAACGGGGAAACCTTCTACTTCGATGCGCCTGCGCCAGGCATCCTCGAAATTGTCGATGCCATCCGGCGCAAAGATAAGATCAAGATCGAAGGGGCCGTCCTTCAATTGAATGAAATCCTTTCCCCGAAGCACCTCCTCCTGTTCGGACGCCGAAAGCGAGAATCCCAACTGGCGCAGGGCCACAGTGAGCCGGGTACAGTTTTCCAGAGTCTTATCGACATAGAGATCCGCATCCTGGGTGGTGTCCGGGTAGCCGAGAAGGATCGCGCCCGATTTGCCGAGAAAAAGATACCTCACTTCGTGGGCCGCAAACACAACTTGAATCTCTTGAGCCTGACGATATTCAAAGGCCGGCATATGATTCTAGTCGCGACCGTATCCCAGCCACTCAGGTAGATTGTTCTCACACCAGTCCCGATAATCCTGCATAGTGTCGAAGGCGCGAAAGCGAGCGTCGTCGAGCACGGGCTTATACGTGTGAATAAAGGCGTACCGCATCCGGAGCGCTAGGGGCCGGCGGGCGGCCGCCTCAAACTCGGCGAGGAGATCCGGTGGTAGGGATGTCGCGTCTTCCAAGATTGAATTATCGCACCACGCTCGCTCATAAGCAGGTCACCCCACCCAGCTAACGGGAAAACCCTCACGCCGGGGATTTTTGTAGAGCGGCAATGGCAAACTTCAGCTCGGCGACGGGAAGCCCGTTTCCCTTGGCTGCTTCTTCCCCTTCGATCTGTCTGGTCAGTTCCGGCGGGGACTGGAATAAGGCGCACACAACTAGTTGAGCAGGTACTTCCGCGACAAAGTGGCCGCCTCGGTATGAAAGAGACTGATCCGTGTCACTTCCAATGTTGGACTGCCGCCCTCGGCCCTCACTGCCGGCCCCAACGGCGACGCGACGCCCTACGAGAATTTCTTATCGAACTTGATGGCGCGCGACCCGCAAGATGGCCGCGCAAAAATAGCGGGCTTTGCCGCAGCAAAGGTTTCAGAAGTAGAGCTTCAGCGCCACCTGGAAAATCCGCATGTTGCTGCGCAGGTTTCGGATCTCGCCGACGCGCGGAGCATCGGGAATCACGGAGTCGATTCCGACCCAGCCGAGGCCATTGGGCGTGCCGAATTGCGGGGTGTTCAAGGCGTTGAAGGCTTCGCCGCGGAACTGGAGGCGGCCCTGCTCGCCCAACCGGAGGACGATCCAATTTTTGGCGATGGAAAGATCCAACGAGTTGGTGCCGGGAGAGACGAGGATGCCGTTGCCAGCGTTACCGTAGTGGCACAAATCGAGTCGGTTGGGGATGTTGCAGTCAGTCCGGCGGAAGGCGGCGGGGTCAAACCAGAGGGTGCGCGTGGCTTTGTCGCCAAGACGTCCGTCGGCCACGCGGTCAGGGCGAGTGCCGGAACCGGTATTGAGGTTTCCGCCGGAGACCGCGAAAGGCAGGCCGGTGCGGAGTATGACGATACCGCTGGCCTGCCATCCGCCGAACGCGGCTTTTTTGAAGCCGGCGGAATTGCGGAAAACAGGGAGGTCATAGACGAAATTCGCCACGGCGTTATGGGTAATATCGAAGCCGTAACGGGTGCGGTCCGTGCGACGGTCGCGCGGGTCCTGGTAGACGGACTGCACGTCGCCGGCGGGGTCATTGCGGCCGTAGCCTTCGCCGAGGGACTTGCTGTAGGTGTAAGCCAGTCCGAGCGTTACGCCGTGGCTATAACGCTTCTGGGCCTGCACCTGAAGGCCGTGGTAGCTGGCGTTGGCGAAGCTATCCAGGTACCGGATATTGTTCAACAGCCGGGGGATGTTGCCCTCGCCCGCACTAACATAGGCTTGGTACGGGCGGCGGCGGTTGATGTCGGTGTCCGGCGAGGGATCGGGGGAGTTGAAGTTAGAGACGGTGTTGTCGAGGTGGCTGGTTTTTGAGCCGACGTAGCCGACCGTGAGAATGGTGTTGAAGGGAAGCTGACGCTGGATGTCGAAGGTCCATTGGATGTAGTTGCTGGCCTTGTTGTTCGGGATCATGCTCAGCACATTAGTGCGGGCGGCGGCTGTGCCCTGGCCTGGGAAAGGGCTATCCAGGGTGAGGACGGTGGAGCCCGGGCGGAAGCGGCGGGTTTGCAGATTGTAACTCTGACCGGCGTAGGAGACGGGGAACACCTGGGCAATATCGGTAACGGGGAGGAAGCCGAAGGTGCCCGAGAGCGGCGGCTGGAGGTTGAGGATGGAGAAATTGTTGAGCTGTTGGGCGTTGGCGTACCAGCCTGCGCCGCTGCGGATGACCCATTTGTCGGTGGCGCGGAAGGCGAGGCCGACGCGAGGCATGAAGAAGCGCTCCTGGGGATCGTAGAATTTGAAGTCTTTGCCGGGTTCCGGCACCACGGTTGGCAGTTGGCGGCCGTCGCTGGCGGTGCTGAGGATATCCAAGCGCAGGGACCGCCAAGTCCTGTTGAGATCCGTGGCTAAGCCGAAGTAATCCCAGCGCACGCCGAGGTTCATGCTGAGGCGGCGCGAGACCTTCCATTCGTCGAGGAAATAGCCGCTCCAGCGATGCTGGCGGGGTTTCTGGATCAGGAGACCTTCGGCGGTGGAGGAGCCGCTGGGGTAGCCCATCAAGAAGCCGGCCAGACTGTAGCCTCCCTCGCAGCAGCTGAGATTCCCATATGGCACGTTGGCCGCTGCGCGCTCAATGGTGAGGCGGCGGTACTCCATGCCGAGCTTGAAGGTGTGGTTCGACTTGGTTATGGTGAAGTTGTCCGAGATCTGATAGGTGTCGTTGAAATCGATGCGCGCCCCGGAGTCGCCTTGGAGGATGCCGGTTGGGGGAATGGCGGCTTCCAGGGGGCGGAACTTGCGGTTGTTGTCAACGGCCACGCGGAACTGGCCAATGCCGAGGGAATCCACGTCAAAATCGGTGTTGGTGCGCGGGTTGGACTGGTCATGATCGACGCGGTTGTAGCCGAACCGGAATTCGTTGATGATGGTGGGGCGGAACAGGTGGAGGTACTGCGAGGCGATGTTGTGGGGACGGAGGCCGAAGATAGTGCTGAAGTTGGGGTTGATCTGGCGATCGTCGAAGTTGGTCCGCTGGCCGGCGTAGCGCACGAAGACGCGATCATTGTCGCCGAAGTTGTGATCGATACGGACGAAGTATTGGTTCTGGTAGAGGATGGATGGGACGCTTTGGATGACATTGACGTCGAGGATGTCTTCGGGACGGAACTGGGGCAGAGGCAGGTATTTATTGATGAAGTTCTGGGCGTTGCGGTTGATGCGGCTGGGGGGAATGATGTTGGAGATCTGGCCCTGGCTATTGCGAAAAGGCTCCCCGGTTGCCGGATCGTAGACGATGATGGGGGCGCGGATGGGGACACCGTTGCGAATAAGAGGGGAGAGGAGGGCTGAGAAGTCGCCGTTGCGGAACTCCGCGGGAAACCAGAATGCCTGGGAGACGGACTCTTCGGTCTGGCGGACGCCCTCATAGTTGAAGCTCCAGAAGGTGCGGTCTTTGCCGTTGTAGCGGGGGAGGCGCACGGGACCGGCGAGCCACGCGCCGAACTGATTGCGGCGGAGGGCGTTTTTGTTTCTCAACGGTGTGCCGGCGGGGGTCTGGAAGTTGAGGAAGTAGTCGCGGGCGTCAAGGACATTGTTGCGCATGAAGTCGAAAAAGGCGCCGTGGAAGCTATTGGTACCGCTTTTGAGGGCAATCTGCACGACCGCGCCGTTGTTCTGTCCGTATTCGGCGGAAACGGACCCCGTCTGAATTTTGACCTCTTCGATGGCGTCGATGGAAGGATTGAAGAGCACCTGGTTGACAAGCGGCTCGGTGGCGACGACGCCGTCCATGGTAATGTTCTGGTTGGCGTCGCGCTGGCCGTTGGCGCTGAGGGTGGTGGCCGCGCCACGGAAGGGAAATCCGCCAGGACCTTGCACGTTCTGGCCCATGCGGGTGCCGTACTGAACACCGGGCGTGAGGAGGGCGAGGCTGGCAAAGTTACGGCCGAGCAGCGGGAGTTCCTGGATGCGGCGCCGCTCGATGGTGGTGGAAACAGCCGCGTCATCGGTCTTTAGCTCGACGCCTGTTGCGGCCACCTCGACGCGTTCGGAGGTGGCGCCGATTTCGAGAGTCACGTTGACGCGAGCCTTCTGCTGATAGGCGACGTTGATGCCGGTTTGGATTTGGGTCTTGAAGCCGGTGGATGAAACGGTGAGGGTGTAGTCGCCGATTTCGATGAGGGGGAAAGAGAAGTTGCCGCTGGAGTCGGTTCGGGTCTGCCGTTTTCCCTGGGTAGCGGTACGGAGGAGAGTGACCTCGGCGCCGGGCACGACCGCCCCGCTGCCGTCGGTGACGGTACCGAGAACTTCGGTCGATGTTGTCTGGGCGGGTGCGGAGGCCGCACACGCCAGGATCGTGACAAGAAGGGCACAACGTTTGGGAAACATGGGATCACCTCGCTGAAACGTCGGAGTAAATCTAAATTACAAAAGTATACCGTGGTTTTGGAGTAATGATAGCGACAACGCGCGGTTGATCGCTCGCCGCATCTGCTCCAAGCCGGCCTTTTCGGTTGCGCCAAAGGCTCGGGCGCCTGCTTGTTGCAGGCGGATCGCCGCGTCCACAAGGCGAACGGCGGATGTCTTTCGAAGAGGAGCCAGTGCGGGCATTCCTTTCGAATACGCCGCTCCGGCGGCTTTTCGGTCGCCGAGGCTGGACTGAAATGGACTGCCCAGCACGTCGCCCAGCCTCCGGTAGGCCTGCGCAATTTCCAATCGGAGGGCTTTTTCCTCACCGGCATCTACCAGAAGGTCGTCCAGATAGGACAGTGACCGCTCCACCGTTCGGCGCTGGAGCGCAGTTGTCCCGGGCAGACTCTGTACGCCGCTCGGCTCGGCGCGCCTGCCAGAGCGTCGAAACGATTCCGGCGGCGACAATGATCGCGATCAGGATCCCCGCCGCGACGCCCCACCGGTTGCGGCGAACAAATTTTGAGGCACGGTAACGGAAAGTCGGGTGACGCGCCAGCACTGGTTCGCCAGTAATCAATCTACCCAAGTCCCGCGAAAATTCCTCGGCGGTACGATAGCGTCTATCCGGACCAAGCGGCTGAACAAAATCCAGGGATTCCGCGCCGTCTTAGTTGAGCCGGGATGCGCTTCCTAAGAAAGTACTTCCAGCTAAATTTTTGAATGGAGGAATATTGTGACCCTTTTGAGATACTTTTCCCGGCTGGCGCCGGTTTTTGTTTTGGGTCTGGCCGTGGCGATCTCCGCCTCTGCGGCCACTATAGCCGGCTCGGTCAACCGAGGTAGCGCTAATAACGTGATCAACCCGGAGTTGAATTGCGGCGCCGGCGTCTTATGTATGTAGAGCCTGTCCCGTATTCGGCGTTTTTGCCGCATTCCCGCTTGTCAACAAAAAGTGCTTGTCACTGTAGCAGGGAATTTTCCAGCACATGTCTGTAGGAACATGCAGGAAAACGCACAAACGGGTGATCGCCGCGCTCTTGCCCCCTCATTTCCGCCGTCGCGGACACGCCTCGGCCTTCTCATCCACCGGACATTCAATTGTTCGGGGTGGGCGTCGGCTCAACTCGCCTTCGCCAACGCCATGGCGGGACATCGCGGCAACCGGGCAATCACCCAGAGGTTGTGCGCCGGCACGATCCATGCCACCTCCCGGCTTTGATTCTCATATCCCTTGCATAGTAACGGAGTTCCCAAGAACCCATTCTTGAATATCGAGATGCGCGCCTCGGTCTGTGACCGCCTCTTTTGCAGCTTCGAAAACGCGGAGTCTTTCATCCTCGTGTTGAGTTCCGTGGGCGGCTTCGGACAAATGCCATTGTAGATTCCGTGTTTCTCCAACAACGCCCGATTGGCGGCGCGGTCGAATCCGCGGTCGCCGCAAACCTGGCCAATGGCCGCCCCTGGCGATGTCTCCTTCATCCGCTCCAAGCTCCGGCCCAGCATCTTCGTGTCCACCTATGGTTTGCCGTCCACCAGTTCCCAATCCACAATCACGCCGCTAGCCGCTTCCCCCAGCAACAACCGACTCCCAAACTCCACCTCCGCCCCCGCCTTGCCTCGCACGTACACCGCCGCATGTGATTCATACAAGCTCAGTATCTTCTCCGTGTTCTTCACCTGCCGCTCCCCGATGATCGTTCGTGGGCTTGGCGGATAGCTTGCGGCAGCCGCTCCAGTACCGTCGTGATCCGTTCCATGATTTGCCGCGCCGCCCCCTCTGTCAGATCCGTTTCCCGCCAATGTTCCCGCAACAGTTCCCGATGCCGTTCCGCGTGCGCCGCAATGATCCCGCTCCGTTTCTTCCGCTCCCGCAGCACCCCTTTGCGCGCCCGTTTGGCATCCTTCTTCCGCCGCGCATGGATCGTCTTCATGCACAACCGGTTCATTCGATTGAGGAATACCTCGGGCTCCTCCATCCGCGCTTGCAAGCCCCTCTTGTGGATCAATATCGCCGCCTTTATCAACGTGCGTGCCCCGTCCGGCAACAGCACCCAATCCACCGGAAAGTGAATGTGCAGTTTGACGCACGTCGTATCCGGAAAGTACGCCTCCAGATGCAGCGCCTCAGTCAAATCCAGCGATTGTCCGCCCTGGGCGGTCCCGTCACTGGCCGCCGCCAGCAACGTGTCGATCACTTTCCGCATGTCCGCTTCCGGCAGCCACTGGCTGTAGCGCTGCAACGCGCTCTTCCCGGAACGAGTACCCCTTCGAGCCGATCCAGCCTGCAAAACCACTGCAATAGCGCCGATTCCGACAAGTGGCATCCGAAGCCCCGCAAACTCTCCCCCATCAGCGTCCGCGCCACATTCAGACCTCCTGATCTCAATGAAATCAATCTGACCCGAGTTTGAAGATGAGCGTAAGGGAAGTACCGGGGAATACAGTCTGCGTCGCATTGATCTCTGCGAGCAATAATTCGATGGCCCGGTCATGAGCGGCGTGAGTGAGATGGTGGAGCCGAACGGTCAACGTATTTGCGGTCAGGCCGGGCGTGAGATCGGCCTCGGTCTCGAAGATCTGGCGCAGCAGGCTCCGTGCATCGTCAGGGCGGGCGAGATGCTCGCGAAGCAGCGAGGCCATGCGGGATTCGGCGCGATAAGCGATCATCTTGATCGTATCGATTGAAGGGAGGGGGAAGTGCTTCCGCTCGGTGCGCAGACGAGTGAACCGTTCTCCCTCCGGCAGGGAGTTCACCGGAATGTGATGGAGCGTGTCCTTGCGCTGTTGTTTGAGGTTGTCGATCTCCACATTCAGAATTTCAATCTCTTCCCGCAACCGCCCTTGGCGCTGCTGAAAACCCTGCAGTTCCGGTTCGGCGGGGTCCAGCGATAAGGTCAGGGCGCCAAACCGGGCGGCCAGCCGATGACGCTGGCCGGCCTTGGACCGGATCTGGCTGTCCAGGGAGCGCCACTGCGGGTTGACGACAGAAATCGCATCAGGAATAGGCTCGGTTCCGTACTCGATCAGGCAGTCTAAACCAAAGTGTTCCTTCCTATAACGGAAGAAGTTCTCCTGTGACCATCGGGCGAATAGCGACGCCGCCAGCGTGGTCATCGGCGCCTGGAAATTCGTCGTCAGAATGGGAGTTTGATGCCCGTTGCCGTTGAGCTTGCGGAACTCGCGCACCCAGAGCTTGTTGGACAACTGGGCGCCGCGCTCGGCCAGTTTCATGGTCACGGTTTCGCCCCCGGCCAGTTGTACGCTGTGCGGGGCGAACTCTTCGATCCGCCAATCTTCTTTCGGAAACTTGTGATACGTCAGGATGGCAATCCGCTTCCGCCACAACTGCTCGAACAACTCCGGACTGTAGCCTTCCCGGTCGAACACCACGGTGAACCAGTGGGCTCGCGGATCTTCCGCCAACCGCCGCTCTTGTTCCGGCGTCTTGGCCACGCTGGCCTCCAGCCATGGAATCACATCGTGCTTGCGGGTGGCGACCAGTCCTGGGCCCACTTCCTTGTTCACGTAGAGAAACGGCTGGCCGTCCATGGCCCGTACATAGCAATGACCCAGTAATCAGTCGTGGCTCGCAAACACAGCCGCTCACGGGCCACATGGTGGCGCGGCAGCGCGGTCTGGTTTCCGTGATACACGCGCACATGGCCGTCGCAGTAGAAGTAGAGTTCCGCGGCGTTCTGCTGGGCAATCCATTCCTTGGCCAGCTCGGTGTTCCAGCGGATCGCCCGTCCCAGGTCCTGGCTCAACAGTTTCAGCTTGGCGCGCAAGGTCCGTACTTCCGGGATTCGATCCAGTCCCAATAGCTTGCCCCACTCCCCCGGCGCTTGGTAACGAAGTTGTTCCAGCGACCCGATCCGCGCCAGCGCCAGCAACCCCAGCAGCAGGAAGATGCTTTCGATACCATAGAATCCCTGCGGCAGCCGGTACATCTCGGGCGTGTGGCGCAGCAGTCCGGCCGCCAATAGCGCCGGCAACGCCAGCAGCACGCCGCCCTGGGCTACATCGCAAGCGGGTTGAAACTCGATTGGCGCCGACCCCAACTCTCCCATCGCCGCCGCCACTCGTTCGAGCGAACGTGTCGCGCTCGTTTCCCATCGCCGCCTGGCTGTCCGTTTGGCTGCGCCCGCTCTTGTTGGTTACCTCGCTTGCGTCAGACTCACTCTATGTTTTTGGCCTCGCAAACGCCCCGCGTGGATCGCCTTGTGCAGCGTGTTTCCCAACACCTTCAGCTCCTCGGCCACTTCCGGCACGCTCCGCCTCTCATCGAATAATCGCTGCGCCCGCACCATCACTTCCCCTGTTAGCACCGACGCCGAACTGTGACGTGGCTTGGCCTCGTAGAACCCCTTGGTCCCCTGGTCCCGGTACAGCTTCACGTACCGATTCACGGTAATCATCGGCACGCCAAACGCCTTCCCGATCTCTTTGGGTTTTACCGTCCCGCTCACAATCATCTGGCTGGTAAACATGCGGAAACTCCGCACGTCCCGCTCCCCGTGGTGAAACAACGGCAAGTGGCCGTGGAGTTACCACACCACACCCGCATCTACTTGGACTCCGATCGCGCCGTTGATCTCCACCGCCCGGCGGGAAACACCGGCAATTGCATTTGCGGCATCCCTCTCTTTTACCCCCTACGAAGCCGTTCTGTAAATACATTCCCGGTTCATTCCGTTTTCATTGATCCGCCAGATTTACTGGGATTTGCTTGGCGACATTAGGAGGTCTGAAACTGGATCACGCGCGGCGACCCCGCCGATGTAATCCGCCCAAACGCCGCCGCGCTCTTGTTCGCATTCGGATTCCCCAGGTTCACCCAGTTCAACAAATTGAACGTCTGGCGTCCCCCGGCCAAATGTGCCAAGGGGATTGAATCCAAACGCGTCAATATTGAAGTAACGATCCACTCACTCGGATCCGCGCTGACTAACCAGGCAGCCCCTCTACCGCTAAGCGGATGCCACCCGGATGTTCTGGTTCACCCGGAAGAAGTTCTCCGGGTCGTACTTCTTCTTGATCTCCGCCAGCCTCGCCCGGTTCGAACCAAACGCCGGACTCGCGTCTTCGTCGTCGTAGTCCAACACGGCCAGCAGTTTTCCCCGATCCGCAAACGGTTCCAACGCCGCCGCCGCCGCCCGGGCCCATGCCCGGTGCCGGTCGGTTTCACCGGCATCCGTCCACTGCCCCGCGATAATCACGTCCCACAACAAGTGCCGGTGCGGGAACGCCATCATGTCGTTGGCCACCCGCCCCGCCGCTCCTCCATAGCACTCGATTACAACAAACGATAGCGGCGACGTCGCCGCTATCGCCTGCGCAACGGCCGCCGCGATGGCCTCATCCGGCAACGTCTCCATCATCACCGCCTTCCAGTAGTTGTGGTTTCCATCGGGGAATGACGGCGCCAACAGTCCCTGCATCACCGGAAACGGCAGCGACTGCACCGCGTCCATCGCCGGCGGCCCGAACGCCCGCAGCGGCGCCAGCACCCGCTCTCCTTCCTCCAAATCCCCGCAGTAGCAAGGAATCACGGCCACCACCTGCATCCCATCCGGCATCGTCAACATCGCCGCATACACCGTCAACTCATCCGGCGCGGTCTTCATGAAATCGCGGAAATTCCGCAACACGTCATACGCCATCGCCCGCGGATACACCAGCAGTCCGCCCAGCACCATCCCTACCGGATGCGCCTGAAACTCGAACGACACCACGACCCCGAAATTCCCGCCGCCCCCGCGCAGTCCCCAAAATAGATCTTGATTCTCCGATGCACTCGCCGTTAACACGCGCCCATCCGCCAACACCACCTGCGCGCTCAACAGGTTGTCGATCGTCATCCCGTACTTCCGCACCAGCCATCCCACGCCGCCGCCCAGCGTCAACCCCGCCACTCCCGTCTTCGGCACTACCCCCGCCGGAACCGCCAGCCCAAACACATGCGTCTCCCGGTCCAGATCGCCTAACGTCGCGCCGCCCTGCACGCGCACTTTCCGCGACAAAGGGTCGACATATACCGCCCGCATCCGCGACAGATCTATCACAATCCCGTCATCACACAACGCCCGTCCGCCAACGTTATGACCCCCACCGCGGATGGCCGTCAGCAACCCGCTCGAACGTCCGTAGTTCACCGCCGTGACTACGTCGGCCACGCCGCTACACCGCGCTATCGCCGCCGGCCGCTTAACTACGCTCGCGTTCCAAATCTTACGAGCATCCTCATATCCCGCATCGCCCGGCTCAAAGATCTCGCCATGAAAACCGTTCCGCAACTCTTGGGTAGACATATGCCAATAGATTGTACCAGCCGAAAGACCGCGCTCGTTCTGACCAAGACGCTAAACAACCACCGCCTGAAGGCTCTCCCGGCTTAGAGCCGGCTTAAGGCTCGGCGGGCGCTGTTATCTTAAATCCCTGATCATCTTCGTCCCATTTTTGATTCTCGATGTACTGGCGAATCGTCGTTTCGTCGACCGCGCCCACCATCGCGCAAAAGTATCCCCTCGCCCACAAATGCTGCCCCCAGTAACGCTTTCTCAGTTCGGAAAATTCATCCTGCAACCGTCTTGACGAGCGGCCTTTGATGTACTGCACCAACTTCGCCTGCGCCAGGCTCGCTGGCGCTGACAGCAGCATGTGAATGTGATCCGGCGACACTGCGCCCCGTACGATCACTACGTCGTGCGCTTCGCAGATCTGGCGAATCAAGTCTCGCGCTCGCTCCGCGACGCGCCCTTTCAATACCTTGTAACGGTACTTCGTTATCCACACGACGTGGTACTTCAAATCGAAAACTGCCTGAGCGCTTCGCCTGTACTCGACCATCTCTCTATTTTGCAGGACTGTGGCTGGAAGCAGCCCGCCTGAAAGGCGGGGGGATTAGACCCGGCGCATGGAGCTAAAGAAGTCGAACGCGCTGGTTTGGGTGGGCTGCGGAAAAGAGGATTCGCTGTTCCCGCGGTCAGCCGATTTGGCGGAGAAATTGAAGGCGGGAGGAGTCCGGCACACTTGGCGGGCAACGCCGGGCGCGCATACTTACACGGTGTGGCGGCAGTAACTGGCGGAGTTCGCGCCGCTTCTGTTCCGGTAGTTGAACTACTTAAAAAGGGCTTCGAGGCGAACGAGATAGTCGGCCCGTATCGACAGAGAACTCGGTCAAAGATTCGACCGACGGCTTGTTCAGCGCGGCTTCCGCCGTGTCGCCCGACCGGTTGGTTCCCACGCTATGACCGTCAAGAGTCGCGTCCCACTGCCAGCGTGGTCATCGGCGCCTGGAAAGTCGTCGTCAGAATGGGAGTTTGATGCCCGTTGCCGTTCAGCTTGCGGAACTCGCGCACCCAGAGCTTGTTGGACAACTGGGCGCCGCGCTCGGCCAGTTTCACCTGAGCTATGCACAGCAATGAGCCCGCCTTTGCGGGGAGATCGCGATGAACCATTTGGGGACCCCGAGAACATGGGGTAAAACAGAAGTGTCGCGAAGATTTCAGCTTCGCGAACCGACCCCAAGGA
>Ga0163151_10000862_pt1 | contig 52895 bp, 50 predicted proteins | sample OliLakLV19MP5IB2_FD_145596 | JGI IMG/M metagenome (GOLD analysis project Ga0163151, IMG submission 145596) | Freshwater microbial mat bacterial communities from Lake Vanda, McMurdo Dry Valleys, Antarctica - Oligotrophic Lake LV.19.MP5.IB-2 | ecosystem: Environmental > Aquatic > Freshwater >...
GCCATTTTTTGGTTTTCATAGTTATTGATTTTAATGGTTAAAAAATGATTTTGGTTATTTGTTTTTAAAATGAATAATGAACACGCAGAATAAAATTTCGTCCGGCATCATCTGCGTAATACCGGAAACGGTTCATGTAATCGCGGTAAGATTTGTCTAAAAGGTTTTCCACTGCAACCTGCAATCCGAGCTTGTGATTTTTTGCCATCGGAATTTTAAATCCGGCAGCAACCTGCAACAAAAAATAAGCAGATGGAGGCGGTGCAAAATCTCCGGCTGGCACGCGCTTTTGTTCCAGCACATTTAACACGCCAAACGAAAAGTCCACATCCGCCAGCTTTCCCCACCGCTCACGCTCATAAGAAATATTGTTTTCAAAACGATTGGATGGAATGCCGAACAGGTAATCATCCTGCGCGACATCATAGGCGCTGATGAAAGAAATTTTCGATTGTAAAAACAAGTTAGAAACCGTTTTCATTTTTGCCGAAAAATCAAACCCTGTTAATCGAGCATCCGTTTGCACATAGTTAAACACCGGAAACGCTCCGCGAATCGTGAGCCGCAACTCATCCTGCGGCTGCAAATAGATGTAATTGAAAATTTGATTGTAATATCCGAGCAGCTGGAATTCCGCAACTGCGCTGCGCGTATATTCAATGCTCGTCACTAACTTGATTCCTTTTTCAGTAATAAGATTTTCATCTCCTTCTTCAATCGCTGCCGCTCCGTGATGTAATCCTTCGCTGAATAATTCATTCACGCTTGGCGGACGAAATGAAACTCCCGCATTTGTGCGCAATGAAAAATATTCCAGAAACCGCGCTACCGCTCCTGCCGTGCCGGAGAAGTTATGATAGGCGAGTTGCTTTTCATACAGCGAATTATCGCTGGCGATTTTTTGCGTATTCAATAAACGGAAATCATAGCGCGCGCCAAGTTCCGCTTCCCATTTTGCGCGAACATACCTTTCAATAAAAAATATCCCCGCGCTTCCTGTTTTGTAATCGGGAATCAAAGGGCGGATACCTGTGCCTGGCACATTGTAGTTATCCTGAAAAAATCCGGCTGCTCCGAAAATTGTGTGAAAATTTTTGCTGCCCGTTTTTTCTGCAACAACATCCAGCGTGTGTGTTTGCAGTTGTAAATCAATCGCAGGAATGGAAGAACGTCCTCCGCGCCTGATATCAAATTCCTGACGACTATTGAACTGAAAACCATATTGCGTTTCAAATTTCCACGCATTTTTTAAATGAAAAACAGTTTTCGCTTTCACTAAATGATGCGCGGCAACTTGTCGTGGATTTTGAATTTCAAATGTAAAATCCTCTATGTACCACGGCTCTGCGCTGTTGATGGCATTTTCCAAATCAGTGAGATTGCCGGTGTGCGAGGCGCGGAGAATAGCAAGCTCGTTGTAGAAAAAACTATAGTAGAGTTCTAAATCCGTTTTTTTTCGTTTCAATCCGAGCGAAGCTGTCGTTCCGAATTCACGCATGCCTGTATTGGAAAGATGGTAATCGGGCGCATGAGCATCACCCGCACGTTTCATCGTTCCCTGCGCACGCCAGCCAAAGCCTTTCCATTTTTTCATGCCTCCCTGCAACTGACTGGAAAGCGTTCCTCCCAGTCCATTTGTCATACCCACGGAAGAAAGCGAGCCAGCTATTCCTGCTTCATGCGGCAACGGTGAAGGTTCAGAAAGAATGATTCCTCCAATCGCATCGGAACCATATCGTACAACACCTGCGCCTTTTATCACAGTGATTTTTGATGCGGCAAACGGGTCTAACTCAGGCGCGTGTTCAGCGCCCCATTGCTGGTCTTCCTGCCGAATGCCGTTTTGTATAATCAGAATGCGATTGCTGTGCAACCCGTGAATGACGGGCTTTGCAATCGTTGGTCCCGTTTGCAGCAAGTTTACTCCGGTGATAGTCGCCACTGATTCGCTGAAAGAATTGCCTGCATTTTCTTCAAGCGCTTTTGCATTCATTTTATCAGAGCCGGCAGTCGTTTTTTCCTCTCGGAAAGATTTTACCTCAACATTCTGCAACTCTTCTTCATGATGTTCGGGATAAAAATTCTGAATCGTATTGTCTTTGATTTTGACTTTCATTTCCATCGGGTCGCAGCCGATGTGATTGCATACAACAGAATATTCGCCTTTGCACAATCCTTTAATTATGTAAAATCCAAGACTGTCGCCAATGGCTGATTTATTTGCCTCTTTAACCGTGATGGTTGCAAATGAAAGCGGTGAACGGTCATGGTCGTCAATCACCTGACCGGATAACGTGTAAATACACTCTGCCTGTTGCGCACAGAGCGCAGCAGGAAAAAGCAACAGGATAAAGAAAATATTCTTTAACAAAAGAGAATACAGCTTTTAAAAACAGACAGCGCAGGTATGCGCTAATTAAAAAAATGAAAATTGCAGGATCGGGAAAGAAGGAATCAAAACGGGGGCGCCCGCAGTGAATAGAGAAAAGCGATGAATTGCGCCTGAATATTGCCGTAAGCAATTGAATAAACAGCGTTAAAGAAATTCAGCGAAACAACTTCATACTGCTGAATGAAATTATGAAAAGCAGAAAAGAAAAAATCGCAAACAGGGCAACATTCGCTTTCACTCTCGGAATGAAAATGGATGCCGTCATGCTGTTCGCAAGTAAATGCTTCAGCGTGTTCTTCGAGATGGTGAAATGTTTTAAGCGTGAATGCAGAAAAAAAGCAGGCGATAAAAAGCATCGCAACAGCTACTTGTATTTTTCTGATTTGCTTTGACATGAGACGTTAACGAAACATAAAGATAGAAGTTCTTTGAAGAATTTTATTACCAAACAACATTACGCCTGCGGCAATTTGATGAAAATGCAGCCACCAAAGAGTTTCACTGCATCTGCATTCATGCAGTATTCTTGCAAAATATGCACAACTTTCAAAAAGTGAATACTTTCAAAGCAAGGAGTTAAATTTTTGCATTGCAATCAAAAACACGTTAATAATAATTATCAATTTTTCGGAAACCCACAGTTATCAACACTTTCAGCATAATCTCCATTTGGGAAATCACAGTTGCCCGATATATTTGTTCTCGTTCATTAATTTCTTAACCAAAAAAATCTTTTACCATGAACAAAGGAGATTTGATTAACAAAGTTGCCACTGAAGCAGGTTTGAGCAAAGCTCAGGCAGGCAAGGCGCTTGATTCTGTAATCAATACTGTACAGAAGAGCCTCAAGAAAGGCGACAAAGTAACGCTCGTTGGCTTCGGCACTTGGTCGGTTGCGAAGCGTTCTGCAAGAGTTGGCAGAAATCCGCAAACCGGAGCAGCCATCAAGATTCCTGCAAAGAAAGTTGTAAAGTTCAAAGCAGGAAAAGATTTTGCGAAGACCGTTTAATCAACGCTGTTTTCGACAAAACAAAAAAGCAAGGTTCAACTCCTTGCTTTTTTTGTTTGAGGGTTTCGGAACAGGCTATGCCAGACAGTGTAACATAAATATTAATTGAGCCAAGTTTTTCTATCTTAGCAGTTCAATTATAAAAAACAAATTCTATCATGGGAAGAGGTGATAAAAGATCAAAAAAAGGAAAAATATTCCGCGGTTCGTTTGGTAAATCAAGACCGCATAAAGCAGCAAAAAAGACAGTAACAGCCAAAAGCGCTGCTGCTACATCTACAGAAGCGCCAAAGAAAAAGGCTCCTGTAAAAAAGAAGAAGAAAGAGGAAGAATAGCGCCTCGCGTTTTGTTTCATGCAACGAAACTCAGGCAATGAAGATTTCTTAAGGAAACATCCTGTATGTCTTCCACATTTTGCCTGATAGCTTATACGCAATGCGGTCGTGAAGGCGACTGGGGCGACCTTGCCAAAATTCAAAATAGTGCGGCTTTAATAAGAAGCCTCCCCAATGTGCAGGACGCGGAATGATTTCATGCGCTTCATACTTCTTTGTCAACTCAGTTATTTTCTTTTCAAGCGTTTCCCTGTTTTTCAAAACGCTGCTTTGTGTAGAAGCAATCGCCCCAATGCGGCTTTCGCGCGGGCGAATGTTGAAGTAATCGTCTGATTCTTTCGCGCTTACTTTTTTCACTTTGCCTTCAATACGCACTTGCCGTTCGAGCCTGTCCCAGAAAAAAAGCAGCGCTGCATTCGGGTTCTCCAACAATTCTTTTCCCTTTCTGCCTTGGTAGTTAGTGTAAAACACAAAACCCTCTTTGCTGTATTCCTTCATCAGTACCATGCGCACAGATGGCTTGCCACTTTTTGTACTTGTGGCGAGCGCAACAGCAGTAGGCTCTTTGAAATCCGCTTTCAGCATTTCATGAAACCATTTATCAAACTGGTCGGCAGGATGTTTTTCAAGCTGTTCTTCAATTAATATTCGCACGATGATGGATTTTGAATGAAACCAAAAATAGAATTAATACACGCACTAATAAAAAGAGGTTGTAGGGTAGCTTCACAAAACTCGGTAGGGGTGGCAAGTATTTTTTGGGGTAAGCAGTTGGGTAATATTCATAATACCCCAACACTCACTCAGAAATACTTCGCAGCAAACTTGATGAACTTTGGCACAAAGCCTTTGTAGGGCGGGTACATATTTTCAATTCCACCTTTCGCCATGTGCTGGCGCAATACCGCGCGTTCGTGTGAGAAAGCTTTAAATCCAAAAATGCCATGTGCGCTGCCGATACCGCTGTTATTGACTCCGCCAAAAGGCACGTTGGGCTGGCTATTGTGCAACATCGTTTCATTGATGCTGGTACCACCTGCCGAAGTATTTTGCAGAACCGCGTCAATATTCTTTTGCTTACTACTAAAAATATAGAGTGCAAGCGGCTTCTCTTTTGAATTCACGAGCGCCAATGCTTCCTTCAAATCACGGAACTTGAGGATAGGCAACACCGGTCCGAAAATTTCTTCTTGCATAATATCGGATTCAAGTGAAACATCGGTGAGCAGCGTGGGCGAAATATAATTTTCAGAGTCGTCAATCTTGCAGCCTGTCGCCACATTCGCGCCTTTTTCAATTGCATTTTCCACTAATTTTTTGATACGCGCATGATGACGGCTGTTCACGATACGGCAATAATCCGGACTTTTCTTAATGGCTTCATCCGAATCGCCATAAAATTTGCTGATGTTCTTTTTCAACTCTTCAATCAATTCATTGTATTTCGATTCATGCACGAGCAGATAATCAGGCGCAATGCACGTTTGTCCGTTGTTGATGAACTTGCCCCACACAATACGTCTTGCGCTGCGCTTCACATTCGCTGTTTCATCCACAATTACAGGAGATTTTCCTCCCAACTCCAGCGTGACCGAAGCGAGATGTTCCGCAGCAGCTTTCATCACGATTTTTCCAACTGAAGGACTGCCTGTGAAAAAGATGTGGTCAAATTTCAAGCGCAGCAATTCCTGCGAAACGGTGTAATCGCCTTCCACCACGGCAACTTCATTTTCATTAAACACAGACTTTACTACCTCTTTAATTATTGCTGCCGTATGCGGAGTATATTCTGAAGGTTTGATGAGCGCGGTATTGCCTGCTGCTACCGCAGACACTAATGGTATAAGCGCCAGTTGAAAAGGATAATTCCAGGGAGCGATGATGAGTGTGCAGCCCTTCGGCTCATAAATCAGTTTGGAACTTGTTCCAAAAAATGAAAGCGGAGTTTCCACTTCCAGCGGCTGCATCCATTCTTCAAAGTTGGCGAGCGTATGCTTCAACTCAACAACGATGGTGGCGATTTCCGTCAGTTCCGTTTCAGCCGGAGCTTTTCTGAAATCATTATACAAAGCCTGTTGAATTGCTTCGCGCTTTTCCAGCACCACATTTTTTAATGCTTTCAACTTTGCTCTGCGCTCTTTAGCAGTCGTGTTTTTCACATTCTGCTTATTCTGTAGTTGCAAATTGTAAATGCGCATGATTTCGCTGGAAGGCGTGTTTGCGCTGAGTTGCAACTTTGCTGCGGGATTTGCTTGAATGGTGGTTTCCATCGTTAAAATTTTAGGAACATGAAGTTACGAAGAAAAAGGCATTTATCCTGCTGATTTCCCCTTGTTTTAGCCCTATTCAATAATGAGTATGCGAATCAAAACTCCAAAGCCATGCCATCAAAATTGGTATAAAATGTCTCTAATCGAAAAGGGAAGATTTTGTAAATCATGTAAGAACCTATTTAGTATTTAAATGTACCCAATTTTGCGGTTACTCCTTTGTATGATTGTTGAAGAAATCTATGTTATCGGGAAGAGGGGGCGGGTTACAACTTTTGCATCTTCATCCACTCTACAATGCTTTCCATATCTTCCTCCGAAAAATTATGTTTGTAATAAGTTTTTATAAACTCAATGGTAATCTCGCGTTTTGAAAGATGTGGATGCTTCTTGCGTAGGAGTCTCTTAGTATTCTTCATTGCATATTCCATCATTTCAAGTTGCATAGCAAGCAACTCTCCATCCCGCTTTGACTGGATAATTTGATTTGCGTACTTAGAATTTCATCAGGCGTGTCGCTCGTAGTGCTATAATATTAAACAAGATGAGGTTAAAATCTCCCAACTTTATCCGGCAAATAAAAATCTCTTTATTAGGAAACGGGTGCGCGCATGTACACATTTAACCAAATAGCAAAGATTGTTAAAGGCGCTATCGCCCAATCATCTTCTGACTCTATTATTACCCGTTTTGCTTATGATAGCCGTAAAATCATCGAGCCTTCCAACTCGCTCTTTTTCGCCATTCGTGGCAAGCGGCATGATGCGCATCTTTTTCTGAAAGAGCTTTATCAAAAAGGTATCCGGAACTTCATCGTTACCAATGTTGATGCAATCAAAGAAGAACTGCCGGATGCAAATGTCATCAAAGTGGATAATGCAATTGACGCATTACAGCAACTTGCAGCGTTTCACCGGAAAAAATTTAAGTATCCCGTTCTCGGCATCACGGGCAGTAACGGCAAAACGATAGTAAAAGAATGGCTCTTTCAGTTGCTGAATGATGATTACAATATTGTGCGCAGCCCCAAAAGCTACAACTCGCAAATTGGCGTGCCGCTTTCCGTGTGGCAGATGGATGAAAATCACACGCTTGGAATTTTTGAAGCGGGTATTTCCGTGCCGGATGAGATGGATGGACTGGAAAATGTGATAAAGCCCGACATCGGCATTTTCACCAACATCGGTGAAGCGCATGCGGAGGGATTTTTAAATGTGCGCCAAAAAATCAATGAAAAGCTGAAGCTCTTCGTGAATAGCAAGATTTTGATTTACAGCCTCGATTATCCTGAAATCACGCAGTGTATCACAGAATTCAAACACCGGTTGCCGGACAAGGAGCAGGATGAAAAATTCAGGCTGTTCACTTGGGCGAGGCGCAGCGATGCCGATTTGAAAATCGTGAAAGTTGAAAAGAGCGAAGTAGAAACAACGATTGAAGGCGTTCTGAAAGGCAAGCCACTAAGCATCACGATTCCGTTTACAGATGAAGCCTCGATAGAGAATGCGATTCACTGCTGGGCAACCATGCTGTATTTGAGGATTTCCCCGACTCGCATCAGAGAGAAGATGCAGCAACTCGGCAGTATCTCAATGCGGCTTGAACTTAAGGACGGCATCAATAATTGTTCAGTAATTAATGACAGCTACAACAGCGATATTCGCTCATTAGGCATTGCGCTTGATTTTCTTGACCAGCAACATCAGCACCAAAAGAAAACGCTGATTCTATCTGACATTTTGCAAAGCGGTCGCAATGACATTGAGCTTTATACGGAAGTGCGCAACATGCTTGCCGAGCGCGAAATCAATAAGCTGATTGGAATCGGCAAATCAATTTCAGAACAGAAGAAATTATTCCCGTCAGCAAATGGTTTTGAAAGCACATTCTACGAAAACACAGAGGAGTTTTTGAAAACCTTTTCTCCGCAAAATTTTTCAGGCGAAACCATTCTGCTGAAAGGCGCGCGCAAATTCGAGTTTGAGAAAATAAGTAAACAATTAGAGCAGAAGGTTCACAAGACAGTGCTCGAAATTGACCTCAACGCATTAGTACATAACCTGCAAGTGTTTCAAAGCCTTTTGAAACCGGGAACGAAAGTAATGGCAATGGTGAAAGCATTTTCGTATGGAAGCGGCACGTTTGAAATCGCCAACGTGCTGCAATATCACCGCGTGGATTATCTCACGGTGGCGTATGCTGACGAAGGCGTTGAACTGCGCAAGGCAGGAATCCTGCTGCCTATTATGGTGATGAATCCGGAGGCGCGCAGTTTTGATACCATGCTGCGCTATAATCTTGAGCCTGAAATTTTTAGTTTTTCAGTGTTTGGAAAATTTTATAAAACCGTTGAATTGACAGGAAAACAGGCTTATCCTATTCATATCAAGATTGACACGGGTATGCGCAGGCTTGGATTTGAGCCGGAAGAAATTCCTGCACTTGTGGAGATGCTGAAAAAAATGCCGTTCGTAAAAGTGCAATCTGCATTCTCGCATCTTGTCGCGAGTGACGAGTTGGAGCATCTTGAGTTCACGAAGCTGCAAATTCAACGGTTCAAAAATGCCTGTGAAGTCTTAACAACCGGATTAGGCTACTCCTTCATGCGGCACATTCTCAATTCTGGAGGCATCTCCCGTTTTCCCGATGCACACTTTGAAATGGTTCGTTTGGGCATTGGCATGTACGGTGTGGATACTGTCCAAAATATAAGCGAACAGTTACATCAGGTGAGCACGCTGAAGTCATCCGTGTCGCAAGTGAAAAAAGTAAAAGCGGGCGAGTCTGTTGGATACAGTCGCAGGTTTGTTGCGAAACAGGACATGCGTATTGCCACTATTGGTATTGGCTATGCTGACGGCATTGACCGCAGGCTTGGCAATGGCAATGGTAAAATGCTTGTGCGCGGACAACTTGTGTTCACTGTTGGAAATATTTGCATGGACTTGTGCATGATTGATGTGACAAACATTCCCGGAGTGGAAGAAGGCGATGAAGTAATCATTTTCGGCAAGGATCTGCCAATTCAGGAAGTGGCAAAACAATCCGACACAATTCCTTATGAAATTCTTACTGGGATTTCAGGCAGGGTAAAAAGAGTGTATTTTCAGGAATAACTTTTAATGAATTGAATAATACAAACTCATGCAAGACCGCCATGCTCACTTCATGCAGGAAGCCTTCAAGGAAGCGCAACGCGCCAATGCGGAAGATGAAGTTCCCATTGGCGCTGTAGTTGTTTTAAAAGACAACATCATCGCCCGCGCACATAATCAAGTAGAGAAATTACACGATGTTACTGCACATGCGGAGATGATTGCCATCACTTCGGCAGCAAATCATTTAGGCAGTAAATATTTGGAGGAATGTGCGATGTATGTCACGGTGGAGCCGTGCATGATGTGTGCCAGTGCGTTGTATTGGAGCCGCATTCCAAACATTTATTATGGCGCATCCGACAATCGCTTCGGCTACACGCGGCTTGATAAAAATCTGTTTAACAAAAATGTCCATGTGCATCACGGCATCCTGAAAGAGGAATGTGCGCAACTCGTTTTGGATTTTTTCAAAAAAAAACGGGAACTGGATGATTTGATGTGAACAGTTTTCCGTGTTCAGTTTGCTGTTTACGGTTTCTCAATAACGATAAACAGTAAACTACAAACTGTAAACTGTAAACTTCTTAAATTAGCCTTCCGATTCTCTAACAAACTAAAAAATTTCAATCATGGCTTTCACACTTCCAAAACTCAAATACGCTTACGATGCGCTTCAACCGCACATTGATGCGAAAACAATGGAGATTCATCTTACTAAGCACCATCAGGCCTATACTGATAACCTGAATGCCGCGTTGGAAGGGACGGGCTTTGAAGGAAAAACGATTGAAGAAGTGCTTGCCAACATCGGCAAGATTAATAAACCCGCTGTGCGCAACAACGGAGGCGGTTATTTCAACCACTGCCTGTTTTGGGAAGTGATGTCCCCGCAGGACGGGGGTGGCGCACCGACTGGAGAACTCGCTGATGCCATCAACAAAAAGTTTGGCGCGTTTGATGCGTTCAAAGGTGAATTTTCTACGGCTGCAAAAACACAATTTGGTTCAGGCTGGGCTTGGCTTGGAGTAAGTAATGGAGAACTGCTAATTACCGCTTCACCGAATCAGGATAACGGGTTAATGGATATTGCTACAACGAAGTACACACCTATCCTCGGTCTTGATGTGTGGGAACATGCTTACTACCTGAATTATCAGAACAGACGCCCCGATTACATCGCTGCTTTCTGGAACGTGATTGATTGGGAAGAAGTGAGCAGAAGGTTTAAGGCTGCGAAGTAATCACACAGCCACAGCTTTCTTAAACTGCATATCATACAGTTTCTTGTAGTAACCATCGTGCGCGAGTAGTTCGTCATGCGTGCCGATTTCTTTGATTTCGCCATGGTCAAGCACCATGATGGCATCGGCTTTCTGAATGGTGGAAAGCCGGTGAGCGATGATGATGGAAGTTCTGCCGCTCACTAATTTTTCAATGGCATCTTGTATTAATTGCTCACTTTCGGTATCAATGGATGAAGTGGCTTCATCAAGAATCAAAATCTTAGGGTCAAACACCAAAGCACGAATGAAAGAGATGAGTTGTCGTTGCCCCATCGAAAGCGTTGCGCCACGTTCCATCACATTATAATCATATTTTCCTGGCAGGCGCATGATGAAGTCGTGTGCACCAACCAACTTTGCTGCGGCTATTGCCTTTTCACGGCTGATGTGGTCGTTGCGCAACGTAATGTTGTCCATAATGGAGCCGGAAAATAAAAACACATCCTGCAGCACCATCCCTATTTTCGAGCGCAGCGAAAAAACATCATACGCTTTCGCATTAATGCCGTCCACTGCGATTTCCCCTTTATTGATTTCGTAGAAACGGTTGAGTGTGTTGATGATGGAAGTCTTGCCGGAGCCTGTCGCGCCTACGATGGCAAGTGTTTTTCCCTGCGCCACCTTGAAACTCACATCTTTCAGCACGAACGTATCATCCACATACGCAAACCACACGTTTTTAAATTCAATTTCTCCTTTGATGTTTTCCGCTTGAAGCGTTCCATTGTTTTCAATGTGGTCTTGCCGTTCCAATAATTTAAAAACACGTTCTGAAGCAACGATGCCCATTTGCAACGTGTTGAATTTATCCGCCAACATGCGCAGCGGACGAAAGAGCATGTTCAACAAAAGAATAAAAGAGATGAGCGTGCCGATGGTCGTTTCATACTGCACCACGCGAATTGCTCCATACCATACGAGCAAGCCTAATGCGCTTGCCAGCACTACTTCCACAAGCGGAAAGAAAATCGAGAAATACCAAATCGAGTCAATGTTTGCGCGTTTGTGTTCCTCGTTGATGTGCCTGAATTTTTCCATCTCCTTTTCTTCGGCAGTGAAAATCTGAATCACGCGCATCCCGGTGATATGCTCTTGCAAAAACGCATTCATGCGCGCCACCTGATTGCGCACATCCTGAAAAGAAGATTTTATTTTTTCTTTGAAAACATAAGTAGCATACAATAGAATTGGAAACGTAGAAAGGCTCACGAGCGTGAGCCGCCAGTCCACATAAAACATCACGCCCATGATGGTGAGGATGGTGAGCAAATCAGCGATGATAGTGATGATGCCTTCGGAAAAAATATCGTTGATGGTTTCAACATCATTGATGGTGCGTGTCGTTACTGTGCCGATGGGTGTTTTGTCAAAGAATTGCAACTTGAAACTGATAATATGACTGAACACGCGCACCCGCAAATTTTTGATTACCGATTGTCCGAGCCAGCTTGTGAGGTAGCTGAAATAATAACGCGCGATGCTTTCAACGAAAAGCTGTGCGACCAAAAAGATGCTCATCCACAGCAGACCACTGTAATTGTAATTCAGAATATAATCATCCACTGTGAGTTGAATGAGCCAGGGACGCACGGGTGCAAGCACGGCAAGGAACAGCGCAAACGCGGTGGCGATATAAAATTGTTTTTTGAAAGGCGCAGCCAGCCGCAGAATTTTTTTCAGCAACGCCCAGTCGAAAAAATTGCCTTTGATATCAGAATTAGGAATCGCGAAGCCGTCCATGAGTGTTCAAAAATAGCACCAAACAAGTAGGTAGTTTTTGTCATCGCGGGCTCGTTCCGCGATCTCCTGCAAGAGTTGCTATATTTTATTGGGGATGCCGGAAGAAGTACGGCATGACAGCTAAATCAGAGATACGGATACTTCACCTCCGTCAAACTCAGCCCGCAACCAGGCACAGCAAGTAGATAGATGAATTTTTCTTTCCGCTTCATTACCATTTGAAATTCAGCGAGCGTCATTTTATCCGTGCCAATCATCAGCATTGCGCCTACGGTAAGGCGCACCATGCCGCGCAGAAAATGGTCGGCTATGATGGTGTAGCGATATTGATTGTCATGCAGTTTTTCCCATTCGGAGAAATAGATATTGCAGAGCGAAGTTTTTTCATGCGTGTCGGTTTTGCTCAGCGGCTTGAAGTCTTTGAATGTTTTTAGCAGAGCAGCAGCTTCCTCCATTTTATGCAAAACGGGTTTCCCATAAGGGAAATAAAAACTGGAATCATGCAGGAACGGGTCTTTTTTCAGATGCAGGTGATATTGATATGTGCGCGAAGTCGCGTCTTGCCTGCTGCGCGCATCATCTGCAACGGGAATAATTCTTTTCACTACAATATCATCGGGCAGCAGACGATTTGCTTTGTAGAGAAATTCTTTATGAGCCTGATTATCCGAATCGAAATGCAGGAAAAATTGCTTTGCGTGAACACCAGCATCCGTTCTTCCGCATCCGGTTGATTTTATTTCCTGTGAAAAAAGCTGCGCCAGCACAGTATTAATTTCTGCCTGAATGGTTTTTGTGCGCGGTTGCAACTGCCAGCCTTTGTAGCGTGTGCCAACGTAGGATATTTCGAGGAAGTAGCGCATTGCAGGTGTTGGGTGATGTTTAATAGATGATTTGCATTTCTCGACACGCAACACTCAACCCTCAACTCGCTCATAAATCACCGCAGCCCCTTGCCCAACGCCAATGCACATGGTGGCGAGTCCGTATTTCACTTCCGGTCTGTGTTTCATTTCGTGGAGGAGTGTTGCGGAAATTCTTGCGCCAGAAGAACCAAGCGGATGCCCAAGCGCGATTGCTCCGCCATTCACATTCACGATTTCGGGATTCAATCCTAAATCACGGATGCAGGCGATGGATTGTGAGGCGAAGGCTTCGTTCAATTCCACCAAGCCGATGTTTTGAATTTTCAACCCTGCACGTTGCAATGCTTTTTGAGTTGCAGGCACGGGACCGATTCCCATTTTGGAAGGATGCACCCCAGCTACCGCCATGGATTTTATTTTCGCAAGCGGTTTCAGTCCATGCTTTTTCACAAAATTTTCCGAGACAACCAATAATGCGGATGCGCCATCATTGATGCCGGACGAATTTCCCGCAGTCACGCTTCCTTCTTTTTTAAATGCAGATGGCAGTTGTCCGAGTTTTTCAACTGAGGACAAGCGCGGATGCTCGTCTTTTGTAACTACAATCGCTTCACCTTTTTTTTGCTGAATCACCACCGGAACAATTTCATCCTGAAATTTTCCTGCCTCAAACGCTTTCTGATATTTCATTTGAGAATTATGTGCGAATTCGTCTTGCTCTGCTCTTGAGATTTTCCATTGTTCGGCAACATTCTCAGCCGTTTCACCCATCGAAAAGGGATGATACAACTCCGCTAATTTTTTATTCACGAAACGCCAGCCCATCGTGGTGTCATAGACTTCAGCAGTTCTGCCGAACGCCTCACTCGCCTTTGCCATCACAAAAGGCGCGCGGCTCATGCTTTCCACTCCGCCTGCGATGTAAGCGTTTCCTTCACCAAGCATGATTGCACGGCTTGCATCCATCACCGCCTGCAAGCCGGAAGCGCACAAGCGATTTACGGTAACTCCGCCTGTTTCAATCGGCAAGCCTGCAAGGAGCAACGCCATACGCGCCACATTACGGTTGTCTTCGCCCGATTGATTCGCTGCGCCAAACAGCACATCTTCAATTTCTTTCGTGTCAAGCCATTTATTTCGCTCAACTAATCCTTTGATTACAATCGCAGCAAGGTCATCCGGGCGCACACCGCTCAACGCGCCTCCGTATTTTCCGATGGGCGTTCGTACTGCATCAATTACGTAAGCATTGGTCATAGCGATTTATTTAATTTTGGCGCTCACAAAAGTAAATGGAATGATTCAGAGAATTCAGACGGTGTGGTGGTTAACAGCGGCTATTCTTATAGGCATTTTGATTTTGATTCCCGTTTTTGGATACCAGAATGCTGAAAATGTTACATCTTTTTATGCCTCTGGCTTCAACCCTTTAAGAGTAGCTCTTTACCTAATTATTTTTTGGAGTATTGTAAATATTTTTCTATTCAAAAGACGAAACCTACAACTTACAATTGCTTACTGGCAAATCCTTCCACTTTATCCTATTGTACTCTTGATGATATTTTTGGCATTCGAAGGTAACGAAGAGAATACGACTTTAAAGTTGTTGCCTTGGACATTTCTTTGGATTTCCTTCTTCTCTCTATCATTGATTTTTCAAATCCTTGCCATCCGCGCAGTGAAAAAAGATGAAGCCTTAATTAAATCAATGGACAGACTGAGGTAGGCTTAATCGCGGTGCTCTCTCTGTATCTCAAACTTCTTCCCTTCTATCGCCAACTCCGTATTCGGAAAAAACGCTTTGGTTTCACTCAGCAATTCATCCAGGGTTTTGTAACGTGCTGAGAAGTGCCCAATGAGCAGTTTTTGCACGTTTGCTTTTTGCGCAATCAATGCCGCCTGCTTTGTAGTGCAATGAAACGTTTCCTGCGCGCGCGCCTCGTGCGATTGGTCAAACGTGGCTTCATGATAGAGCAAATCCACGCCTGCGATATACGGAATAATGGATTCCTGATAGAGCGTATCCGTGCAATATGCATACGAACGTGGATGATGTGCTTTTTGCGTCAGGTCAGCATTTTTTATTACGCTGCCATCTGCCAGCACAAGGTCTTGTCCTTTCTTGATTTGCTGGATTTGCGGAATGGAGAGATTGTATTGCGCAATTGCTTCTGCCTTGATATTCTTTTGTGTGGAAGGTTTTTCGCGAAACACAAATCCTGCGCACGGAATGCGGTGCATTAACTGAAGTGTCTCCACCTGCATGAAATCATTTTCATAGAGCAACGCACCATTTTTGGGATTGAAAAATTCAAACCGCAGCGGATACCGCAAATGCGTGTCGGAATATTTCAATTGCACGTTGATGATTTCATCCAAGCCTTTCGGACAAAAAATCGTGAGCGGCTTTTCGCGATGATTGAGATGATACGATGTGATGAGTCCGATTAATCCGAAAAAATGGTCGCCATGCAGGTGACTGATGAAAATATCGTCAATTTTTCCGTGCTTGATTTTGTATTTCTCCAGCCTGATTTGTGCGCCTTCTCCGCAATCAATCAGAAAAAGATGGTCGTGAACATGCAGAACCTGTGAAGTAGGATGTCGTCCGTGAGCGGGGAGCGCAGAGTTACTTCCAAGAATTGTTACCTCAAATGCCATTCACCACACATTGCCCCTTACGCGCCCTGCGCTTCCGTGGAGATAAAATCAGCGCCTTCCGCAACACTTGGAAAAATATTGAGGATGGTATCCAACTGCGAAATCTTGATGAGCTTGGACACGTAGTCATTCAGATTGACAATAGCGAAAGTACCTTCCGCGTTCTTGCAGAGACGGTTGCCAATGAGAATCGCGCTCAAGCCTGAAGAGTCAATGAACGTGACATCCGCCAAATCAAGAATGACGTTTTTGGCTCCGCCTGCATTCAGAATCACCAATTCTGATTTCAGCTTGGGCGCATTAAGCGTATTCAATTTTTCGTCTTCTAATTTGAAGACCGTGTATTTGTCCTTTTTATCTACTGAGAATTTCATAGTGAAAGTGATTTCTGTTTATTGCGTTAAAACTAATACAAATTGATGGCGATTGTAAAAGGGCTGTCACATTTCTTATCCACAACAGCATCTTTTGAATTATTTCTGCGTACAGTGTTGTTATACGGATTGTGTGGTCAAGGTTTCGCGGAGGTAGAACTTTTTGTTTTGTTTGAAGTTTTCCTAAATTGCTAACGTCACTGAACTTGATATTTTATCTGCAACACAATATGGAATCAAAATTTTCCCCCCGAGTAAAGGAAGTCATCTCCTATAGCAGGGAAGAGGCGCTCCGGTTAGGTCATGATTTTATTGGCATTGAACATCTGTTATTGGGCTTGATTCGCGAGGGCGAAGGGCTTGCGCTGAAAGTGATGAAATCACTGGAGGTGGATGTGGTGATGCTGCGCAAAACCGTGGAAGACGCCATTCGAGACAAAGTCACGAAGAATACTTACAACATCGGCAGCCTGCCGCTTACGAAGCAAGCGGAAAAAGTGCTGAAGATAACAGTACTCGAAGCGAAAGTGCTGAAAAGCGAAGTGATTGGCACGGAGCATCTCATGCTGTCCATTTTGAAAAACAAAACGAATGTTGCAACGCAACTGTTGAAACAGTTTGATATTGATTACGATATTTTTAAAGCAGAATTAGACTACGTGAAACATAACATTACAAACGAACTCCCCAACGAGCCTGGCGAAGACGAGCCTTTTGAAGAAGAAGAAAGAGGACGAGGCTCCTTTAGCGCAGCCAAAAAACAAGGAGCGACAAAGTCAAAGACTCCGGTGCTCGACAACTTCGGTCGCGACATCACCAAACTTGCCGAAGAAGGCAACTTAGATCCGATTGTAGGTCGTGAAAATGAAATTGAGCGCGTGTCGCAAATCCTCAGCCGCAGAAAAAAGAACAACCCGATTCTCATTGGTGAACCGGGCGTTGGTAAAACTGCCATCGTGGAAGGTCTTGCATTGCGCATTGTAAAAAGGCATGTGAGCCGTGTGCTTTTCGATAAAAGAATCGTGATGCTTGATTTGGCAGCGTTGGTTGCCGGAACAAAATATCGCGGTCAGTTTGAAGAGCGCATGAAAGCAATCATGAATGAATTGGAGAAGAACCGTGATGTGATTCTTTTCATTGATGAAATTCATACGATAGTGGGAGCAGGCGGAGCAACAGGCTCGCTGGATGCCTCAAACATTTTTAAACCCGCGCTTGCGCGTGGCGAGTTGCAATGCATTGGCGCATCTACTTTAGATGAATATCGTCAATACATTGAAAAAGATGGAGCGCTCGACAGGAGATTCCAAAAAGTATTGGTTGACCCGCCATCACCGGAAGAAACGATTACGATTTTGGGACGAATCAAGCAGAAATACGAAGAGTTTCATAATGTAGAATATACAACGGAAGCAATCAGCGACTGCGTGAAATTAAGCACACGCTACATCACTGACCGCTTTTTGCCCGATAAAGCGATTGATGTGATGGACGAGGTAGGAGCGCGTGTTCACCTGAAAAACATTCACGTTCCGCAAGACATCATCGAATTGGAAAAGAAAATAGAAGATGTGAAAGTGGAGAAGAATCAGGTTGTGAAAAGCCAAAAATATGAAGAAGCTGCGCGTCTGAGAGATTCCGAGAAAAAATTGCTTGAGCAATTGGAAAAGGCAAAGAATGATTGGGAAGAGGAATCAAAGAACAAGCGCTATCCTGTTAATTCTGATGATATTGCAGAAGTAGTAGCGATGATGACCGGCATTCCTGTGAAACGCGTTGGGCAAAGCGAAAGCAACAAACTGCTCAACATGAAGCAGGATTTGATTAAAGCAGTTGTTGGTCAGGATGATGCAATTGAAAAAATCACGAAAGCGATTCAGCGGAATAGAGTTGGATTGAAAGACCCGAAGAAACCAATCGGCACATTTATTTTCCTCGGTCCTACGGGCGTTGGTAAAACGGAATTGGCAAGAGCATTAGCCCGCTACCTGTTCGACACGGAAGATGCGCTCATCCGCATTGACATGAGTGAATACATGGAGAAATTTTCCGTGAGCAGGTTGGTGGGCGCGCCTCCCGGATACGTTGGTTATGAAGAAGGCGGACAGCTTACCGAAAAGGTGCGCAGAAAACCGTATTCAGTGGTGCTGCTTGATGAAATTGAAAAAGCGCATCCTGATGTTTACAATATCTTATTACAGGTGTTGGACGATGGCATCTTGACAGATGGTTTGGGTAGAAAAGTGGATTTCAAGAACACGATGATTATCATGACATCCAACATCGGCTCGCGCCAGTTGGCTGAGTTTGGTAAAGGAATCGGCTTTGCAACCGCAGCTAAAGAAAATGATGACCAGTATGAAAAGTCTGTGATTGAAAAGGCGCTCAAGAGAACTTTCTCTCCTGAATTCCTGAACAGAATTGACGATGTGATGCTCTTCAATTCGTTGAAGAAAGATGACATCCACAAGATTATTGACATCGTGCTGAAGAATGTGTATGCTCGTCTTGAAGCCTTGGGTTACAAGGTGAACCTGACAAAAGCTGCAAAGGATTTCTTGGTAGATAAAGGATACGACCCGAATTATGGAGCGCGTCCTTTACACAGAGCAATCCAAAAATATGTGGAAGACCCGCTTGCCGAAGAAATCCTGAACACAAAACCAAAAGAAGGCGATGTGTATCATGTGGATTATGACAAGAAGGAATCCAAACTGAAAATCTCGCTGAAGTCGGGGAAGAAGACTGAAGAAAAATCAGATGCGGCTTCTAAGGCGTAGGGTTGGTATTTTTCAATTAGGTCCAATTGTAGTTCTGTAAATAATTCCAATTGTGGGACAAATTATCCCACAATTGGAATTTTGTTTTTAGGGCATTTACGGAATGGGGGATACAATTTCTATCCACCTTATAAAATGAAAAGTGAAATTGGCTAATCTTCTATTTCACCGCCAACTGTTGTTGCAAAAAACTATTTCTTCTTCGAGTGCTTTATATTGATTGAATAGTTTTAGAGTTTACTGTTTCTCTCAGTTTTTTTAGAAAGGTTCAGGTTGGAGTTGCCTGAAGCATGGCATACAATTGCCCCGCCATTTATGGTGGGGATAAATGTGAACCACACACAGTCTCTCTGGCGGATTTAGCCCTGCGTGGCTGGGTGGATTTAGGGAAGAAATTTTGTGCATTTTTTTTATTCTAAGGTTTGTGGTTGTTCTTTCTTGCCTTGATGCAAGAAAGAACCAAAGAAAATCAAGCCCGAAAGAACCACTCCGCGCTTTCGGGCGAGCCAGCGCATCTGAGCGGTGTCGGGAATTTTTGAGCGGGGGATTAGTACGATGAGAGGGTTTAGGTTTTTCTACCAAATTGTTGTCCCTACGGGACTTTTTTCTATCAGCGTTGAATGTTAACAACATTATTCGTTCTCATAGGGAATAGGGCCTACATTATATATTGAATTTATTAACTAAACCATTAGTATAATGCCAACACTACTTTTTACTCAAAGAATTTTCAAGGATAGGAAAGTATTTCTTAGTGAATTAGAACGCGAATCGGATATAAGAATAGCCGATACTGATACAGCAGATATTGCTGCTGATCAGGTAGTAAACAGATTAAAAACCAGATCACCGAAGTTAGATTTTGAAGTGGAATCTATAGAAATTAATCCAGAGGTAAATTGGGTTCTGCTTAGATTCACAATTAGTGTGAAGCCCCAAATAGATGGAGAAAAACTTCAGAATAAATTAGACGAATGGATGAAATTATTTTTTTCAAAGGTTCGTCCTTTTGATTTTGGTCGTCCAATAGATAATTAATAACCAAACTAAGTCAAGCGCTACTAAAGATACCGATGCAGAAACGAGGTGCGTACGCGCCAAATACAAGCTGTAAGTTCTAAGCTTTAAGTTTTAAGTGAACAGCCGTTTTACATTCGACTTAAAACTTATGACTTAAGGCTTCTCCTTAAACTGGAAATTTTCTACGAAGGAAGTATTGAAGTTGCCCGCTTTGAAATCTTCATTGCGCATGAGAGCGATTTGAAAAGGAATGGTTGTTTTTATGCCTTCGACAATGAATTCGTTTAGCGCTCTGTCCATTTTTGCGATAACGGCATCGCGTGTTTTGGCGCGGCAGATGACTTTTGCAAGCAGCGAGTCATAATAGGGCGAAACGGTGTAGCCGGCATATACGTGGGTGTCCACGCGCACGCCATGTCCCTTTGGCGTGTGGAAGGAAGTGATTTTGCCGGGGCAGGGAGAAAAATTATTGTAAGGGTCTTCGGCATTGATGCGGCATTCCATCGCGTGAATCATCGGGAAATACGATTTGCCGATAATTTTTACGCCTGCTGCAATTTTGATTTGCTCTTTGACGAGGTCATGGTCAATCACTTCTTCGGTAACGGGATGCTCCACCTGGATGCGCGTATTCATCTCCATGAAGTAGAAATTCTTGTACTTATCTACAAGAAACTCGATAGTGCCGAGGCTTTCATAATTGATTGCCTTGCCCGCAGCGATGGCGGCATCACCCATTTTTTTGCGAAGCTTTTCATCCATGAAAGGCGAAGGACATTCCTCTACGAGCTTCTGCATTCTGCGCTGGATGGAGCAATCGCGCTCGGACATGTGAATGACATTGCCGTATTGGTCGCCTGCAATCTGGAATTCAATATGGCGAGGCTCTTCTAAAAATTTTTCCATGTAAACGCCTGCGTTGGCAAAGGCAGCCTTTGCTTCCGCCTGCGCCATCTCGAATGCTTTCTCAAAATCTTTTTCATCGCGCACGAGGCGGATTCCTTTGCCGCCACCGCCTGCAGTTGCCTTGATAAGCACAGGATACCCGATTTTCTTCGCGGCTTTTTTTGCGTTGGCAATATTTGTAATTAGTCCTTCAGAGCCGGGGATGACAGGCACCCCGGCATCTTTCATCGTTTGCTTCGCGGTGATTTTATCGCCCATCTTCCGAATCATCGTAGAGTTGGGACCAATAAATTTTATTCCATACTCTTCACAGATTTCAGCAAAGGCAGGGCTTTCTGCATGAAAGCCGTAGCCTGGATGAATGGCATCGGCATTCGTGATTTCCGCCACCGCCATGATTGTGGGAATCTTCAAATAAGAATCCACGCTTTTTGGCGCACCAATGCAAACGGCTTCATCTGCAAAGCGCACGTGCAGGCTTTCCTTATCAGCAGTGGAATAGACGGCAACCGTTTTGATGCCCATTTCCTTGCAGGTGCGAATGACGCGAAGGGCAATTTCACCACGGTTGGCTATGAGAATTTTCTTAAACATTCTTTTTTATCTCTTACTGTTTGCAGTTTACTGTCTTCCGTTTTCAGTTGAGCAACTTAAACGGTAAACAGAAAACTGTAAACTATTTATGCCGGTTCAATGAGGAATAATGGTTGCTCGTATTCTACAGGAGATGCATCTTCTGCCACGACTTTCACCACTTTTCCATCAAACTCCGATTCAATTTCGTTGAAGAGTTTCATGGCTTCAATGACGCAGATGTGGTCGCCTTTGCGAATGATGTCGCCCACTTTTACAAACGGTTCCTTATCAGGAGAGGGCGAGCGGTAAAATGTTCCTACCATTGGGGACTTAATCGTGATATACTTCCCGTTATCTATTGTTTTTTCTTTTTTGGCAGGAGCGGGTAAATCTAAAAATTCAGCAGAGCCACCATTCTCGGCAACAGCAGTTTGAGCCTGAGCATACGCAGCCGCAGCGGAACGCAATGGTTGCTGCACCACCACCGGGTTCACAGCTTTCTTGAGCGTGATTTTAAATTTATCCTGCTCGATAGAAAGCTCAGACAATTCTGACTTGCCTACTATCTTGATGAGTTCCTGAATTTGCTTGAAATCCATGTTTGACAGTTTACAGTTTTGAGTTTACAGTTTTGGTTTGTCATGCGCCATCCTTCGACTACGCTCAGGATGACCCGCTCACAAATCACTTTACACGCTCCACGTAGCTACCGGAGCGGGTATCAATTTTTATTTTCTCCCCGATGTTTACGAAAAGCGGAACAAACACATCTGCGCCTGTTTCTACTTTTGCCACCTTCGTTACGTTATTGGCGGTGTCGCCTCGCACGCCCGGCTCGGTGTAAGTTACTTCTAAAATAATGAATGAAGGTAATTCAACTAAAATAGGTCTGTCGGCTTCTGCATCGAATAAGATATCCGCTTCTTGTCCCTCCTTCAGCAATGCCGGACTGGTAACCATGTTTGCATTCACGGTTATCTGGTCGAACGTAGTTTGGTCCATAAACGTGTAGCCGGAATCATCTTTGTAAAGAAACTGAAACAGCCTTCTTTCTACACGCACATCTTCCACTTTGTCGCCTGCGCTAAAAGTTACTTCGAGCACCTTGCCGGTAGAAAGGTTTTTTAAACGTGTTCGCACAATCGGACGCCTCTGCTGCATCTTCACGTGCTGGAAGTCTATAATCTGCCAGATGTCGTTGTTGTGCATGATGCACATTCCTGTTTTAAATTCTGCGGTTGTTATCATGTTAATTCGATGATTTGATAATTCGATAATTTGAAGAGGTTTTCTGCAAGTTCTGAATTAATTCGTAATTCCAAATTTGTAATTCGTAATTGGTCAGTATGCCCACGTTAAATACATCGCGCCCCAAGTGAATCCTCCTCCTACAGCCGCCAGCAAAAGGTTGTCACCCTTTTTCAATTGGCTCTCATAATCCCACAGGCACAAAGGTAATGTTGCTGCGGTGGTGTTGCCATATTTGTGAATATTCATCATCACCTTTTCAGCCGGAATGTCGAGTCGTTCTCTTGTTGCCTCAATAATTCTTTTATTTGCCTGATGCGGAACGAGCCATGTAATATCCTCTGGCTTCAGGTTGTTTCGCTTCATCAGTTTTTCGGAGATGGCAGCCATATTCACCACGGCAAATTTGAATACGCTTTGTCCTTCCTGATAAACGAAATGCTCTTTTGCATCAACCGTTTCATGTGAGGCAGGTTTCACAGAGCCACCCGCTTTGATATGCAGATGCTTACATCCGGAACCATCGGAGCGCAATTCAAAATCCACGATTCCATATTTAGGCGAAGGCTCAAGCAAAACGGCTCCTGCCCCATCGCCAAAAATTACGCACGTTTCGCGGTCTTCGTAATTTACGATGGACGACATTTTATCCGCGCCCACCACAATCACTTTTTTATAAACTCCTGTTTTGATAAACTGCGCGCCTGTTGCCAGTGCATAGAGAAATCCAGAACAAGCAGCATTGATGTCGTAGCTGAATGCATTTTTAATTCCCACCTTATCACACACTAAGTTTGCTGTGGACGGAAACGGGAAGTCGGGAGTTACGGTGGCGCAGATGAGCAGGTCAATTTCATCGGGTGATGTGCCGCTGTTTTCTAATAAACCTTTCACGGCTTGTTCCGCCAGAAATGAAGTGCCGAGTCCTTTTCCCTTTAAAATATGCCGCTCTTTGATACCTGTGCGCGTAGTAATCCACTCGTCATTTGTATCAACAAGTTTTTCCAAATCATGATTGGAAAGCACCTCATCGGGTACGTAGCCATGCACTGCGGAGATGGCAGCGTGAATCTGGCTCATGCGCTTTTGAAAATAATGAAAGGATTAAGAAGCGACTTTCGCTTCTACTACCAGCTTGCCGTTGTAGTACATGTTGCCATCAACATAATAAGCCCTGTGCCTCATGTGAGGAGCGCCTGTTACGGAGCAGATATCAACGGTTGGAATAGCAGATTTGTAGTTTGCCCTTCTGGTGCGGGTTCTTTGCTTCGAATGGCGTTGTTTAGGATTTGGCATGACGTTACTTTTTTACTTTCAGTTTTAATAATGCCGCCCAGCGCGGGTCGGGTTCTTTATTCTTTTTTTCTGTTTTGCCTTCTAAAATCTTTAACACTTTTTCGTTGCATCCCGGAGAACCGTCAGCCTTTGGCGGACAAATCTTCTGTAACGGGAGGCTCAGGTTCACCAACTCATAAATCAACTGGCTGACATCCACAAAAATGTCGTTGTGCGAGATGTAGATGATGTCTTCATCTTCCTCCTGCCGCTTCTTTGCCTCGTCATCAAACTTCACATACACGCGGTGCTCATCTATAATCTCCTGATCAAATTTCTCCGCGCAACGGTCGCATTCAACCTGCACTGTGCCGCCAATCGAAAAATCAAGAACGAAAAAACTCTCTTTCTTATCAAAAAGCACGTCCACATGCACATCACTTTTGCCAATCTCCGCACCTTCGAAGCTCTTAAAAAACTCTTCGCCAGCCTCAAACCGGAAGTTATGAAGCCCAAGTTTCAACCCAGTAAAAGGGATGCGATATTGCTTTAGAATATCCAAAGAACCGTGCTTTTTCAAAAAAGAGTGGGCAAAGATAAAGAAATTTCGTGGTTTTCTGCCTGTTCCGGCTGATTTTTTAACCCTTTAGATGAACTCTGCGCTTTGCCGAAGGATGCCTTCTCTATTTAGCAGGTGCAACTAGAATCAAAAATCCCTGCTCTAAGAAATAAACACGGAAGTATTAAACCAAGCTTCCAGTTCAGTTTTATATTTTAGCATCCCTATTATTTTAAAACCCAAAACCAAATCAGCATGAAACGCATTTTTTCATTCATCGTTGCAACCTGCGCATTGCAATTTTTTGCATTTGCACAATGTCCTAATCCGAATATTACCGCAGTGGGATTTCATCCCCCGGCTGACCAGCTTACACCTATTGAGCGTGGAGTAGCTTATAGCGAAGATGTGCAGATCAACATTCCTGCAAGTTTTGATACTGTAGTTTTTGGAAACACGCTGACGGTAACCATCAACACTGTGCAAATTGACAACCTCACCGGCACACCTACTGGTATTACATATACCTGCACACCCTCGAACTGCACCTTTAATGGAGGACAGGCAGGATGCATTAATTTTTCAGGCATCACCAACGATCCTGCCGGGCAATATCCGCTGGATGTCACAGTTACGGCACAGGTAACTATTCCTCTTCTTGGACAACAAACGCAAACCACTACGCTTGCTGCCTTAGGATTTACGTATTATCTCACAGTGATTGAGGCTGGCGCACTTTCGGTAACTGCCGGGGCAAGCCCTGCCGGCATTTGCCCGGGTGAATCATCCACGCTGTCAGCAGTTTCCACCAATGCCACAGGCAGTGAAACGTATGTTTGGTCAAACGGAGCGGGGACAGGCAGTTCAGTATCGGTTTCTCCCACTTCCACCACCACTTACACGGTGACGGTGACTGACGGTGGAACTACCGCTGTTGCTAACACCATGGTAACGGTGAATCCCGCACCCACGGCTGCTATTTCTCCTTCCATTGTTACCATTTGCACAGGGGCCAGCACTACGGTGACAGCAAGCGGAGGCGGCACCTACGAATGGAGTACAGGCGCAACTACTGCTGCTCTCACAGTATCACCGACTTCCACCACGTTTTATACTGTAACCGTAACAAATAATGGATGCACGGCTACTGCTACGGACACGGTGGAAGTGAATCCCACACCTGCGCCTGTTGCTGATTTTGACACTGCGCAAACAGATGCTACGGTGATATTTACCAATAACTCCACCAATGCCACAGGTTATTCATGGGATTTTGGTGACGGTTCTTCCGGCACTGACCCTAACCCAACGCGCACTTACACTGCAAACGGAACATTTACTGTAACGCTCACCGCTACGAATAGCTGCGGCAGCGACACCTATAGTGAAGATGTAACGATTGTAGGAGTGTTCATCGGCTCTGTGAAAAATGACTTGCAGTTTTCGGTGTATCCCAATCCGAGCGAAGGCGTGTTCACGATTCTGTTTTCAGATAATTCAGGAAAATCGAGTACTGTGAAAATTTATGACCTGAGCTGCAAAAATGTGTTTGAAGAAACATTGAGCGGCACTGTTCAAAAACAACTTGATTTAAGTGCGTTGCCAAAGGGCATTTACACGCTGCACCTCAACTCTGAAAAGAGCAATGGTGTGCAGAAGCTTGTGATTCGCTGATTGCTGTTTTAGAAATAAAAATTACTGCCCTCATTTCAAGCATGAAATGAGGGCAGTCGTTTTTTATACCTTTTCTTTTTTTGAGATTTCTTATTTTGGATGCCGCGTTGCTTCACGCAATAAAACCTTTTGACATGAAAAGAATTATTCCCTTTCTCCTTCTGCTTGCCTTTGGAAGGCAGGCTTTTTCTCAATGCACACCCGACAACACGCTGCAATTAGTGGGCTTGTACCCTCCGGATTCGCTGCTTCCTTGCGTGGAAGAGGGCGAATATTTTGATGAAGTAATTCAGTTTAAAAATTTTTCTGTCATCTCAGGCGCTTCAATCGGTATTCCGGGAAATTTTACTGTGAATTGGGTGCGCATTGATTCTGTGCGCAATCTTCCACAAGGATTAACCTACACTTGCAATGACCCGAATTGCACTTACACAACCGGAGAAGTGGGTTGTGTGAATATTACCGGCACTACGAATGCGCCTGCCGGTGATTATTATCTCGGCTTTTATGCAACGGTAGAGGTAGATTTAGGCGGCACCCCCTTTCAGGTGCAGGCAGATTCACAGTTGCTCGCTTCAAACGGACTTGGGTATAAACTCACCGTGATTGGTCAGGGCGATACTTGCCCAAATGACCTTTACATTCCGCCTGTATGTTTCCCTGACCCTAATCTGATAGAGGTAGGACTCTATCCTCCTGATACCCTGCTTGATTGCGTGGAAAGCGGAACTTACTTTGACGAAATCATTCAGTTTAAAAATTTTGATACCATACCGGGCAGCGCGATTGGTTTTCCCGGGTTCAATTTGGTGATTGTTTCGGTGCAACTTGATTCGATTACAAATACGCCAGATGGATTAACCTATACCTGCTACAATCCTGATTGTTTTTTTCTGGGCGCTGAAACGGGCTGCATCAGAATCAGCGGTTATACTACAGATAATCCGGGCGTTTACAACTTAGGGTTTTATGCAACCGTGATTGTGCAGGGGCTTGCTAACCCTATTCAGGCAGATTCTGCTCTCCTTGCCAATGCAGGTTTGGGTTATCGTTTAACGGTGATTTCTGCGGGCACGCAATGCCCTAACACATTCGTTGCCGGAGCATTGAGCGTGAATGCAAACAGTCCGCCATTTGCTTGCAGCGGTGACACTCTTCCACTTTCTGCTTCGATTAATGGAGGCGTTGCACCTTATACATTTGTCTGGAGTCCGGGTAGCAATTTGTCCAACCCTGCATTGCCCAATCCGCTACTTTATCCCGGCAATCCGGGAACCTATTCCGTAACAGTGACTGATGACAACGGAGCAACTGCTACCGATGCTTTGAATATTCAATATTCATCCGCGCCAACCGTTGCTGTTTCAGATGATGTTACGATTTGTTCTGGGGCATCCACACAAATTTCAGTAGTGGGAGGAATAAGCTATCAGTGGACTCCTGCAACCGGATTGAATGCAACAAACATTGACAATCCAACCGCATCGCCAGCATCAACTACAACTTACACCGTTGAAGCTTCAAACGGAAGTTGTTCCGGTATCGCCTCCGTTACGGTAACGGTGGATAACAGCCCGCCCGCAGCAGGTTTCAACACGATTCCAAACAATTTTACAGTCGCGTTTGTAAATACTACCACCAACGGCACAAGCTACTCGTGGGATTTTGGCGATGGCGGCAGTTCAACCGATCAAAGCCCTGTGCATCAGTACCTGCAGCAAACTATCTATGAAGTAACCTTGATTGCCACAAACGCCTGCGGATTATCAGACACCTTTACCAACTCCCTTGATTTGAGTGTGGGCATTGCAGCGTTAAGTGGTGAAAATGCGTTCTCCGTTTATCCGAATCCCGGAAATGGTATTTATCGAATCAAAGCAAAGCAAACGGTTGTTGAGGAAATGATTGTTGAAGTAGTCACGCTGCATGGCGAGCAGGTTTTCAGACAACTCGTTTCAAAAACGAATGAAATATTTTCTCTCGACTTATCAAGTCAGGCAAAGGGAATTTATTTCCTGAAAATCACACAGAAAAATAGTTCAGCTATTAGAAAATTAGTGATTCAGTAGTCTTCACAGAAATCATAAAAAAAGGCGACCCAACTGGTCGCCTTTTTTTTTACAAATCAAATCCAATATCTTTTCTGCAATACATCCCTTCAAAAGAAATCTTGTCAATGCTTGCATAGGAGACTTTCACTGCTTCTTTAAAATCTTTTCCAAACGAAGAAACAGCCAGTACGCGTCCACCACTCGTTACCGTTTCATTGTTTTCTGTTTTCGTTCCTGCATGAAACACCATGCTTTCTTTCACTGCATCTGTGCCCGATATTTTTTTTCCTTTCTCAAAGCTGCCGGGATAGCCGCCTGATGCAACAACTACCGTCACACATGCCCGCGCATCAATTTCAAGCGTTACATCTTTTAAATTTTCATTCCCCACCGCTTCAAACAAATCCACCAAATCATTTTTTATTCTTGGTATCACCACTTCCGTTTCGGGGTCGCCCATGCGCGTGTTGTATTCGATTACAAATGGTTCACCCTGCACGTTCATCAATCCGAAATAGAGAAATCCTTTGTAATGAATTCCATCTTTCTGCAACCCGTTCATGGTAGGTTTAATAATAAGGCTTTCCACTTTCTGCATCAGCGCTTCATCCACAAAAGGAACAGGAGACACTGCTCCCATGCCGCCTGTATTCAATCCCGTGTCGCCATCCCCGATGCGCTTGTAATCTTTCGCAGCGGGCAGCAACTTGTAATTTTTTCCATCGGTCAATGCAAACACTGAAAATTCAATGCCTTTCAGAAATTGTTCAATCACCACAGTTTTGCTTGCCGCGCCAAACATACCGCCAATCATTTCATCAAGCGTTGCTTTCGCTTCTTCTTTTGTCGGGGAAATAATCACGCCTTTTCCTGCAGCAAGCCCATCGGCTTTCAGCACAATGGGAGGCTCCATGTTATCTATAAATTGTTTGCCTTCCGATAAATTGCCAGCATTAAATTCTCCATAAGCCGCAGTGGGAATGTTATGGCGCAGCATAAACTTTTTTGAAAATGCTTTGCTGCCTTCCAACTGCGCTCCGGCTTGCACCGGTCCGATTACCGGAATTTTTTTCAGCGCCTCTTTCGCTAAAAAATAATCAGCGATGCCTTTCACCAGCGGGTCTTCGGGACCCACCACCACCATCCCAATGTTGTTGCCCAATACAAATTGTTCAATCTTCGGAAAATCATCGGCAGCGATTGCTACATTTTCCCCGCACAGCGATGTGCCTCCGTTTCCCGGAGCAATGTATAATTTTTCACAACGCTTGCTCTGCGCAAGTTTCCATGCAAACGCATGTTCCCTGCCGCCTGAACCGAGTAGGAGAATCTTCAATTTAGTCATGGTTCAAAAGTACAAAAATGAGGCAGGCTTAACCGAAACCGAGCCGCCACAAATTATTATTTTTACCCCCACTATGCATGATGTTGTGTCGCTCGCTTCTCTGTTTGAAGATTCAATCGTTGCTTTTTCCAACAAGACGGATAAGGAGTTAAAAAACGCCTTTCGCCTATTCCAATCGTTCAATAATCCGCTGTTGCTTAAAATCGGAACGAGCCTTACCAACCTTGCTTTTCAATTGCACCTGCCGATAGAACCAATCGTGAAAGCAACTGCTTACAAACAGTTCTGTGGGGGCGAAACATTGCAGGAATGCGAAGCTGTGATAGAGCATTTAAGTGAAAATAAAATTTTCACCGCGTTGCAATTCAGTGTTGAAACGAAATCATCTGAGGAGGAATTTGATAAGATTACAAACGAACTGCTTCAATCCATAGCGTTTGCATCAAAGCAGGAGCATGTGAAAGTTGTATGTTGCAAGCCGACCGGCATTGCAAGCATCGAACTGCTGGAACGCTTACATGCAAAGAGTGAAGTGAGCAATGCAGAAAATGAAGCATTGGAGCGTGTGCGTCAGCGCATGATTCGGATTTGTGAGGCTGCTGCTACAGCGGATAAAAAATTATTTTTCGATGCTGAAGAAACATGGATTCAGCAGCCACTTGATGATTTGGTAAATGAAATGATGCTGCGCTTCAATAAACAAAAGCCGGTGGTGTATAATACGTTCCAGCTTTATGCGAAACACAGACTTGCAGCGCTTGAACAAACAGTTCAGAAGGCAAAATCGGGCAATTACATTGCCGGAGCGAAGCTTGTGCGCGGTGCATACATGGAGAAAGAGCGTGAACGCGCCCTCAAAGAAAATTATCCTTCGCCCATTCAAAATAATAAAGAGGCAACTGATAAAGTGTATAATGCCGCACTTGAATTTTGTCTGCATCATCTTGATGCAATTGCCGTCAATGCGGCTACACACAATGAGGCAAACTGCCTGCGCCTCATCCATATCATGGAAGAAAAAAGATTGCCGCGCAACCATCCGCATATTTTATTTTCACAACTGTATGGCATGGGTGAACACATCACTTACAATCTTGCAAAAGCGGGCTATAACGCCATGAAGCTGGTTCCTTATGGTCCCGTGCGTGAAGCGATTCCCTACTTAATCCGCAGGGCGCAGGAAAACAGTTCCGTGTCAGGGCAGGTGGGAAAAGAGTTGGTGATGATTGAGAAGGAGATGAAGAGAAGGAGGATTCGGTGATTTGGTAATGTTCTGTCAGCATATTTGCTTACAGCTTTCCCTTTTTTTTCTCAAATCTTTTTTAATACTTTCCCAAGGGATGTTTTTTTCTTCTTTTCTTGCTTCCCCTATCAGAATGTCCAGCACTTCTTCAATATCTTCTTTGCTTTTTGAGAGATACGATAAATCAAACTGGGCTATTTTCTTCCCGCTCTTTTCCTCCGTCATGATAATTACTCCTTTCATCCGTTTGTGTTTGACAATAAAGTTATGATTTTACTCCCGATAGCGTAAAGCGGAAGAATACTTCTTTAGCAGGACAAGTGGCGAGGGAGTTAAAAGTTTTGGGGAAGGAGATAAGACGTTGAAAATTATTTTACAAAAGACCGCAGTTCAATATTATTTACTTCGGAGTTCGTCAAATATTGTAACAATGTTCACGAAGTTTTTAAGTTCATTAATGAAATGGTAAACTTCAGAATACTGTACCGGATTACAGTAGCCAAAACGTCTAAACTTGTTTTCCAATTTTGAATTCAATATCATAGCACGTTCCATCGGTTACACCAAAACCTTCCCCAAAAAACTCGTTTGATTCAGGATTAAACCAAAGACTTTCCATTTTCAAATTTTCACGATCGGGTAAAGCAAAAACATTATTTGCAACAAGTTTTGAAAAAATCAAATCAAGATTCACATTCTTTGCAATAGCTTTTGAAACCATAGAGTCATTAAGCTGGTCGTAGTAATAATAAGGCGCTTCCCATTTTTTATTAAAAGCTAATACGGTGCAGGTGTAATATTCAAAAGATGGACGAACTATCAACCACAATTCAATTTTATTTTTTTGATCGCAAGATTGGTTTGATTTCCTTGCTTATTGATGGAAATAAAGTTGTTGAATCAGCAACTACGCTCCCTACTAAGATTGAATTGTCTTTAACCTGTCCAAACAGCAGTGAAATGGAGGCATTCAAAATGAAAGTAACGATTAACCTTAGCATGATTGAAATACTTACTTCTTGAACAATCTTTTTGAAAGATACAAAAACTCAAACGGCAGGATGAGGTGAAATGAGTTTCCACACTTGTTGAAAGTGCTGAATTGGAAAGGCGCTGGCAATTCACCTAACTTTACGCAATGCAACAATATCTCAATCTAATTCAGGAACTGCTGGATAAAGGCGTCAATAAAGATGACCGCACAGGCACGGGCACTTATAGTCTGTTTGGTCATCAAATGCGGTTCGATTTGCAGAAAGGCTTTCCACTGCTCACTACAAAAAAACTGCATACCAAATCCATCATTCACGAACTGCTGTGGTTTCTGAAAGGCTCCACTAACACAAAATATCTCAAAGAAAATGGTGTATCCATTTGGGATGAGTGGGCAAACCCGAAGGGCGAGTTGGGTCCTGTGTACGGTTATCAATGGCGCTCGTGGCCCACGCCTGACGGCAAGCATATTGACCAAATCAGCAACCTGATTAAAGAAATCAAAACGAATCCCGGCTCACGCAGGCTCATCGTTTCAGCATGGAATGTTGCCGACATTGAAAAGATGGCATTGCCTCCGTGTCACTGCCTGTTCCAGTTCTATGTAGTGAACGGAAAACTTTCCTGCCAGCTTTACCAGCGCAGCGCGGATGTGTTCCTCGGAGTGCCTTTCAACATTGCTTCCTACGCGCTGCTCACGCTGATGGTAGCACATGTAACCAACCTGCTACCCGGTGAATTCATCCTCACGTTTGGCGATATTCACTTGTACAAAAACCATGTGGAGCAAGCGCAGCTTCAACTCATGCGCGACCCTAAGCCTTTGCCAAAGATGCACCTTAGCCCAACGGTGAAATCTATTTTCGATTTCAAGTTTGATGATTTCCATCTGATGAATTACGACCCGCATCCGAGCATCAAAGCGGAGGTTTCTGTATAGTTAGTTTAAAGTTTAAGGTTTGAAGTTGCTTTGCAAATCCTTAAACTTTAAACTTCAATCTTTAAACTTCTAACATGGTTTCTATTCTCGTTGCCGCAAGTGAAAATAATGTGATTGGAAAAGGCAATGCTATTCCCTGGCGGATGCCCGTTGACATGCGCTATTTCAAAAAGCTCACAACGGACAACGTGGTGATTATGGGAAGAAAAACGTATGAGTCTATCGGAAAGCCGCTTGCGAATCGCGCGAATGTGATTGTAACGCGCAAGGAGGATATGCGAGTAGCAGGCGCGTTCGTAGCGCATTCCCTGCGCGATGCGCTGGAGAAAGGAAAAGCATCAGGCAGAAATGTATTTGTGATTGGCGGGGAAGAAATCTATAAGCAGGCGCTGCCTTCTGTTGACCGTGTTTACCTTACGCGCATTCATGCGCACATTGATGGCGATGCGTATTTCCCGGCTTTGAATAAAAGCGAATGGACGTTAATTTCAAGCGAGAGTAATGCGCCCGATGAAAAGAATAAGTTTGCGTGCGACTTTGAAGTTTACCAGCGAATAAATAATTGATTCCCTTCGGGAGAAGCCATAATTTAGGTAGCGCGTCATTCTGAGCGCAGCGAAGAATCTCTGATTTTATAAACACCGAGATGCTTCGTTTCACTCAACATGACGAAACAGCAATATTGCGGTAACTTAACCGTCAAATTTATGACTCAGAAAATCACTTCAACATTCCTCGTAATCATCCTGTTGTTTTCAGCAATGGGCTGCAAGAAATGGCGCGACAATCGCGAAACACTTACTTCAGAAGACCACACGCTTGCAGAAGCATGTTTCAATGACATTTTCAGAAATGTGCTCACCGCCACTTCGCCTGTTGGCGAATTGCTGACGGATAGCTGTTTTACAATCACAAAGAGCGGCAGCACATTTCCGCAAACTATCACGATTGATTTTGGTAGCGCAGGATGCGAGGGCTTGTTCGGTGAAGATATGCAGGGGCGTATCGTTATCGTGTTGAGCGATTCCCTGAATCACACGGGTGCGATAGCCGCTGTCTCGCTTGAAAATTTTTTCAGTAACCTTTACAATGTGCAAGGCTCGCTCAACATTGAGAACACGGGACTGAACACGGAGGGTTTGCCGGAATATCATCTTGAGGTAGAAGAAGGAATCATCACTGCCGAAGAAAATAAAGCAGGAGAAGATTTTTCTATCAGTTGGGTTGGTGAGTATCACCATTCCATGATGATGCGGGACAACCCTTTGTTCCTGCTTGACGACTTGTATCACATCACTGGAAGCGCATCGGGAATCAATCAGGAAGGACGCGCCTTTACTGCAACTATCACGGAGGATTTACAGAAATATTTCAACTGCCGCTGGCCCGGAAGCGGAGTTGCGAATATCGCGCCCGATGACTTGGATGAAAGAGAGTTGTCTTACGGAGAATGTGATGTGAACTCTACCTGCTGTGACAATATCGCATCTGAACTTGTAAAGTGGCCCGACCAAACCGTGCGGATGAAGTAGTCTCTTACTTCGGGTTTTCCTGTTCGTTATTCATCTGAAATCCTAAACGCTTTCCAGTCCTCATCATAGCGTTGCCGCTTATTTGCATCTTGTCGGTCACGCTCAAAACATTTATTTCTTTAAATGGTGGCACAAGCAAATCAAAGTCGAGCGCATAGAGTATTGTTGATTCAATGATGCTTTTGATATGCCCTTCATTCAATTCCATCGTGTCAAGTTCAGTGAATAAAAAACTCAATGGTTTTTCTCCATCAACAAAAAAATGTTTTTCGCGGTTGATGAAAATACGGGCAATCAAATAACCCAAATCATTCGGACGGTTGTATTTGATAGAATCTGCAAGAAAATTATAGACTGTAATCATTCCGAAGTAGCCGCGCAGTTCATCTTCCTGAATGTATTTTGACTGATGAATTTCATGCGCCCGGTCAAATGTGAATACGTTGGTGTGCATGGAAAAATAAAGGATGTCCCCGCCAAACTTCAGCTCTGCTTCAAACTCGCCCAACTCGCGATATTCAATCGTCACACTTGGGTCAATCCTGTTGAAGACTTCTGATAAATGTGCTTGTAATTGCTGGAGTTGTTGCTTGAATTGTGCAAATACTTCGCGTGTAGTGCGGTAAATGCCCTGCTTCGCGCAGGCTTTTGATTGCAGTGCGTCAATAATGAGGCGCTCACCTGATTTTACTTTTGGCATGGAAGTGAATTTACAACGAAGATTAATGATTTTTCTTAAAACACAATTCCGAATTTTAACGCATGATTCGCTTCACTGCTCCGATTCTGAAATTTGATAAAAAAGGCGAGAAAACCAGTTGGACGTATATCGAAATCCCGGAACAACTCGCGCAGCAATTGAAACCCGGCAATAAGCAATCCTTTCTTGTGAAGGGGAAACTGGATAGTTTCTCATTTAAACAAACTGCGCTACTGCCGATGGGCAGTGGTGATTTTATTCTGCCGCTGAATGTGGTATTTCGCAAATCAATCCGCAAAAGACAAGGAGCTCAGGTAGCTGTGATAATGGAGATTGATAATTCTCCTTTGTTGCTCTCGCAAGATTTTATGCAGTGCATGGAAGATGAACCAAACGCATTAGCGCATTTCAAAACGCTTCCCAAATCACATCAGAATTATTTCAGCAAATGGATTGAGAGTGCAAAGACAGAGCCTACCAAAGCGAAGCGTATCGCGCAAGCAGTAAGCGCTTTAGCAAAAAAGTGGGGATTTACGGAAATGGCGAGGGCGGGTCGAGAATAGATGACCCCAAAAGAAGCCACACTAATTTTCACTTGTCAAAATCACGCTCACATCGTTATTATTTAACCAGCTTGATTTGCGAAAAGCCGCAAGCGTTGTTGTTCCGATGAGATAATTAAATGAATCAGATTCATAGCGTTCGCGAATGTTGCTGAAATCTTTCGGCTTGATACTGTCGCGGTTGTTATAGCGCACGTAAACTTCAAGCGGAATATTTTCAGTGAGCGCTGTTCCTTTTTGCTGGTGCAGTTTCTTGTATTCGTATTTGTAATCGTAAGTCAAAGCGGAAATATCTGAAAGCACGGCAGAGCCTGTGGGGTTGCCGCCTGCGCCTTTGCCGATGAACACCTGGTTTTCAGAGAATGCGCTTTCTACCACAACGCCATTATATTCTTCATCAATGCTTGTGAGTCGGCTATTGCTGTTTACAAATTTGGGAAGAACGAAAGCAGACACTCCATTCTTTTCTTGGCGGCAACGCGCAATCAATTTTATTTTATGCCCACGCTGTTTTGCAAAGTTGATGTCGAACTCGTTGATGTGCGTGATGCCGTAGTTGAAGATTTGTTCCGGCTTTGCAAACAACCCGAAAGAATGGAGTAAGATAATGCACAACTTGAACTTTGCATCGTGACCTTCCACATCATGCGCAGGGTCTGATTCGGCAAAGCCATTGTCCTGCGCTTCTTTCAATGCGGCTGCATAACTTACGTTCCCGCTATGCAGTTTGGAGAGAATATAATTTGTAGTGCCGTTGATGATACCTTCCACTGACTTCAGCAAGTCGTTGTCATAATATTCTTCGAGGTTCCTGATGATGGGAATGCTGGCGCACACAGCGGCTTCATAAAGAAAAGGCGCATTGTATTTTTTCTGTAACTCAAACAATTCAGGCAAGTGTTGCGCAATCATTTTCTTGCTGGCAGAGACAACACCCTTTCCGCGTTTCAACGCTGCGCTCACGATTTGATATGCAGCATCGGCATCATCAATCAATTCCACCACCACGTTGATTTCAGGATTGTCTAAAATATCAAGCCGGTCAGTAGTGAAATATTTCTTGTCAATCGGGCGCTGCTTGCGCGGATGCTTGATGCAGATTTTTTTCACCGTTGCCTGAATACCCTGCGTTTGATTGAGGATACGATAAAGCCCTTGTCCTACTACGCCAAACCCGAAAATGCCGAGGTTGATATGATTGCGGTTCATGCGTTTTGAAATTTTACGGTTACGGCAAACTTTTCAAGTTTATCAAACAATGTTTTTAAATCCTCAATTAAATCGTCAGCGTGTTCAATGCCCACCGATAAACGTATCAGCGAATCCGTGATTCCGGCTTTCGCTCTTGCTTCGTCAGTCATTGATTTATGCGACATGGAAACCGGATGACTGATAGAACTCTTCACTCCGCCAACGCTGTCGGTGAGATTGAAGAGATTAGAATTCGAAACAAAATGAATCGCATCATGTACGCTGTCGCTTTTCAGCGTGAAAGAAATCACCCCGCCAAAAGAGCGCTGTTGCTTCTTCGCCAATTCATGATTGGGATGCGCTTCTAACCCGGGATAGTTCACTTGCCCTACAACTTCATGCTGCTCAAGGAAACGGGCAAGCTTCAACGCATTTTCAGAAATTCTTTCCGTGCGCAACGCAAGTGTTTCAATGCCGCGAATCACGAGCCATGAATCAAAAGGACCAAGCACGCCACCCGTAGCGTTTTGAATAAACTTGAATTGACTCCCAAGCGCTTCTGAATTCACAACAACTGCGCCTGCAATCACATCACAATGTCCGGCAAGATATTTTGTTGCGCTATGCACGATGATGTCAGCGCCAAACTGAATCGGCTTTTGCAAAGCAGGTGAAGCAAACGTATTATCCACCACAAGCAATGCTCCTGCTGCATGTGCTATTTCTGCGATGGCGCTGATGTCGGAAATGCGCAGCGTAGGATTCGTTGGTGTTTCCAACCAAACGATTTTTGTTTTTGAAGTAACGGCAGCGCGCACATTTTCCAAATCGGTAGTGTCCACATAATTTACACTGATGTTAAAGCGGTCATAAATCTGGTTGAACAACCGGAAGGTGCCGCCATAGATGTCATCCACAGCAACGATTTCATCACCGCTTCTCAACAACTTCATCACCGCATCAATAGCGGCAACACCGCTGGCAAACGCATAGCCTGAATGTCCGCCTTCCAACTCCGCTAATAAATTTTCAAGCACGAGCCGGGTCGGATTGTTTGTGCGTGAATAATCAAAGCCTTTCGTTACTCCGGGCATTTCATGCACGAACGTGGCTGTTTGATAAATAGGAGTTGACACTGCGCCTGTCAATTCATCAACCGGAATAGCTTGTAAAATTCTTGTTTCTTCTCTCATGGATTTGTTTTAAAAATACTTATAAAGGAAGGTATCGGGAAGAAACTCGCCTCACCCATCCTCTCCAAAGGAGAGGAGTAAGGGTATAAAACGAAAAAATCTCTCCCGATAAGTCAGAAGAGATTCGTGTATATCAGCATAAAACTGACTGTGTGGAATTCTTACGACTTATCTTTACTCTGATTACTCAGAGTAGGAATTAGCACCGTTTTTCCGATGTAAACCGGAATTGGTTGCTAAGGTTTCGAAGGGCCTTTCCCTCCACCTTTCTAGATAAGCATTAGTTAAAGAACTGGTGCAAATATAAAACAGAATTTCTGATTTACGCAAATGGCTGGAAAAATGTTTCAGCTTAGAGTTTTCGTTATTGCGTCTGCCTGAGGCGGATTGCAAGCGAAGAATCTACAACTAAATTCAAGGGATTATTTCAGGCTCGGCTCATTGAATAATCACCTTCCTATCCACCCTCACTCCTTCCGAAATTAAACTCAGAAAATACATTCCTTTTGAAAGCTCTTTTGTTGAAATAGAAAAAGAATCGCCCAGGGCATTGTAATCAAATTGTTTCACAGTTTTCCCTGAAATATCACTCAGCAGAATTTTTCCTTTCATTGGCTTGCTTAAATCAATTCGCACATTCAACACATCACTTGCGGGATTCGGGAACACATTCATTGTGGCAGCAACTGCCAGTTCGTTGACAGCGGTAGGATGTACAGGAGGCTCGGGCGGAATCTTCGAGGGATTATCACCCAGCGCATAGCCCACCGTGAATTCGTAATGGATGTGATGTCCGAAATCAGCATTGAAACTTTTCAGAAAACCTGAAGTTGCTTTGCGAAAGGCTACCTGTCCTGTGGTTTCATACCACGGGTCGGAAGCAGAAGCATTAGGCGGTTGGTTTACAAAAAACCGCAAGCCATCACCTGCGCCCCAATTCAGCGAATCGAAATCAAAAAAATCAAACGAGTAGCTGCCCGGTGTGAGACGCAGCGTGTCATAATAACTTGTGGCAGCTGCAAACGTGTTTTCATAACGGATGGTATCGCCCTGCTCGTTCCGCACGAGATACCAGTTTTCCCACGGCTGATTATTTGAGCGGAAAAAAATCACGAAGGCAGAATCAAGCTCAGGAGTCGAAATGAATTGCGATTCCAAATGATTGCTGAAGACATACTCATCAGGAACATTATTGGGCCAGTTCGCTTCAGCGATGAAGGTTGTATTTAACGAATCGGTACTATTCCAATCAAATACAGGCAGCATGATAGTATCAGAATGAAAAGGAGCAAGATTGCCTGTCCATTCATAATACCATTTACTGCCGCCTTTCACCCAATAAGAAATTTCAGCATAAGTAAGATTTTGTTTTCCCATGTTTTTAATCTTCACGATTGGTTGCGTGCAGATGGGATTGTGATGCAAATAGGGCTTATCAGAATTCGGAGCGATGATTTCTTCCAGCATCACATCGTTCGCATTTTCGGAAGTATAAGTTATCAGATGCACAGAAGTGCCATAGCCCGCTGAATTTCCTGAGCCTATCGTGAAGTCATCAAAATCAAGATCAATCGTTGCGATTTGTCCGGGTGTGATGTAAGGAGTAATATCTATTTCATAGACTGGCACCTTCTCGCCAGGGCACCAATTCGCGCGGTGAAAAATCCATGTGCCCCCTTGTGGCGCTATCGGGTTAATGTCACAATCATCTTTCCATAACAGACGACTGTAAACTTGGTTGCCATTCACTTTTAAATAAAAAGAATGCGGGTCGAATTCCCCTTGATTTCCATGTCCGGTCATGAGCACAAGCACCTTTGCGCTCGTTACACTGGGCGAGATGATATAAGATTTTTGAGTTGCAACACTCTCGAATCCTGCTGAATTACCGTAGCCGATATACGTATCATATACCTCAATAACATTTGAAACAGTTCTCGTTGGAGCGCCTTCGATGAAAATAAATTCAACGCGCGCGCTGAACGCATCCGTCCATCCGTCATAGCGTACACGTACGCTGGTGGAATCTTTCAGAAACTGCGCATAGTCTGTAACATCATAGTAATAAGGATGTGTCCACGAGTTGTCAAATCCTTGTGAGCCGCTTGCCATGTAAGTGCCATAAGGCGTGATAAGCCTGCCGACTTCAATGTATTCCATTTGTTCAAAAACATTCCAGGTCGTATCGCTTGTAAGCGTATCAATTGCAGTAACAGTTGAATCGAGCAATCCTGTTTTCTTTCCAAGCGAAGCATTCACCGTGTAATCCCATCCTGAGCAATTTGGAGTGCCGCATCCAAGCGTAAACTGCATGATGATACGCTGATATGTAGTTCCATTATTCGGAAACACCACCCACTCATCATCATTGGAAGGTGGTGAAGCGAGGTTTGATAATGAATGAGCTACAACAACTGTGGTATCTCCCGTAGCGGCTTGTGATTTATTGATTAAAAATATGCTGATGCAGGCGAGCAGAACAAACTTATTCATGGCAGGTATTTGATGCTAATCTAAGAAAAAAGGAACAACACTTTGTTTCGTCATGCTGAGTGAAACGAAGCATCTCTACGTTCAGAAAAGCAGAGATTCTTCGCTTCGGATAACTCAACTCAGAATGACGCTTCCCAATGAGATTTGTTCATAAATAATGGGGATCACAACCCACCAACGGTTTACTTTGCTGCATGGAATCGAAACCGGAGGAAATCATTCTCGGCATTGACCCGGGCACGGTGTATCTCGGCTACGGTCTGATAAAAAGCAACGGGCAAAAGCTATCCTTAATCAGCCTTGGCACGATTGACCTGTCAAAATATACTACGCAGCAAATCAAGCTGAAGAAAATCTTCGAGCGGGTTTCATCTCTTATCAAACAATATAATCCTTCGTGTTGCGCAATTGAAGCGCCTTTCTTTGGAAAGAATGTGCAGTCTATGCTCAAACTCGGTAGGGCGCAAGGCGTAGCAATAACTGTTGCCATGCTGCATGAAATTCCGGTGATTGAATATTCTCCGAAAAAGATAAAAGTGGCGGTGACCGGAAACGGGAATGCTTCCAAAGAACAAGTTGCAGCGATGTTGCAGCGGTTGCTGAATTTTAATGAGCTTCCGAAATTTAAAGATGCCACAGATGGTTTAGCTGCTGCGGTGTGCCATCATTATCAAAACCGTGCGCTTGCTCCCGGAAAGAAGGCATACAAAAGCTGGAAAGATTTTGTGGTGGAGAATCCGGAGAAGGTAGCAGGGTAACGTCATTGCGAGCGTAGCGAAGCAATCCCCAGATGATTTTCACCATCTCCAAGTTTATGTGGCGGTACATTTCAGGGGATGCCGGAACCAGTCCGGCATTGAGCGGACATCACAAACTTTTCTTCACATCTTCCGCGACACGCTCTGCTAACGCCATGATGGTGAGGTAAGGATTCACATGCGAACTTTTCGGGAAAAGACTTCCATCGGCAATGTGAAGCCAATCGTGTCCATGCACTTGCCCCCATGCATTCGTGACAGATGTTTGCGCATCATTTCCCATGCGGCATCCACCTTGCAAATGTGCAGAGGCAACAGGAGTTTTATTCGGCACAAAATATTTTGTGGAAATGAACTCTTCCAAATACTTGTCCTCAATTTCTGATTTTTTGAATAATGCTTTTTTCGCTGAGGGAACAATCGCTTCTTCGCAACCTGCGGCAAAGAAGATTCTTGCGCATTGCACTTGCGCGTGGCAAAGCGACTCAATATTTTTCTGTGTCAGCTTGTAATGCAATTGCGGCTCTCCATTTTTATCCAGCATGATTTTATTTTCCGGCAAGGCTTCGTCATGCGCAAGAATCAAAATATCCATCATGTTGTTATAATGCTTCATCGCATATTTCAAATCTGCTCCCCACAATCCCGTGTGTTTCGTTTGAATGAAAGGATAGTAGAAAGCCGTTTCCAAATAATGATGGTGCGTTTTTGAAAACGCCTGCGTGAAATAGAGTTTCGGAAAACCCTTGTAGTTTTTGATTTTGGTTGGATAAATACCGCAAACAACCAATGCAGGATGTAGCGTGATATATTTTCCAATCGCAGGCAATTCTTTTTGAAAACCTGAACGCATCAGGATAGCGGGCGTTCCCGCAGTGCCGCCCGCGAGAATGATTTTCTTCACGCTGAATTCATAGTTGCCCTCCGCTAATTTTCCGGGAAGCGAACCTTTCGGAGCAGCATTGATTGTTGCAAATACTTTTCCTTTTGCAATTCTGTCAACCGCGCAGTTGGGAATGATTTCTATTCCTCCTTTTTGCGCCAGCGGAATTTGCACTTCGAGTGTTCCCTGCTTATGTCCTTTCGCGCAACCAAGGTTGCAAAAGCCCATCTGCTCGCAATCTTTAATGTTGATGAGCAATTTGTCAACGGGGAATCCCAATTTCTCGCAACCCTCACGAAACAAACGGTTATTATCGTTTTCAAAGGTTGCTTCATCCGGTTCAATCGCATTCACTTCTTGAAGCAACCTATCAAAACGCGGATTCAAATCCTGCGGAGTGATACCGTCAACGCCCCAATCTTCGCACACATCATCGGGCAAACGAAACGTAACCCCTGTGTACATCAGCGTACTTCCGCCCACGGCTTTGCCCGTACTTACAGTAATTGAACCATCTGCAACGGGCCACGCGCCACGGTCTTTGAAGATGTCGAGCATCTCAATTTCGCGCTGCGTGAAAAAGCTTTTGTCATAATGCGCGCCTGCTTCGAGAATAGCAATACGCGCCCCCGCCTGTGCAAGCGGAATTAAGCGCGAAGCAACCGTTCCTCCACCTGCGCCTGAGCCAATGATGAGAATGTCGTATTCCAATTTCATGCTAATACCTCCACTTTTCCCTGGCACATTTCCCGAATCATCGCATCAACATAAGGTCGTTCGCGCACCACCGGTCCGTCATAATCAAAAGTATTCCAAACATCTTCGCGCGTGTAATAGCCCATGCAGATATAAGTTTTCACTCCAAAGAAGCCCATGCGGAAAAGGCGAATTGGGTTGCTTTCCAACCAGCGCAACTGGCGGTCTTTCGCGGCATCGCTGTTTTTTGAAAAAGGTTTTCCTCCGAAGAAAACCCCCAAGAGTTCAATCACGATGATAAAGAGCAATATTTTTTTTCGCAAGTCATCAGGCATTTTATCCAACGCCCAATCCACCACGCCTGCGGTTTGCAACGTGCCACCACCGGGAGAATCTGCATCGGGCGGGATGATGCGGTCGGCAACGGCAAGAAAAGTTTGCAGCCTTTTTCCGGTGAGATATTTAAGCTGATAAGATTGCATTACAGGCAAAATAGCAAAAATTCTCTTGTCGAATAATTTGTAATTTGCCATCCCTATTTTTCAGCAATGCTGCAACGACTCACGATTTCCAACTACGCAATTATTGACCATCTCGAAGTGCGTTTCTCCGACAACATGAATGTGATTACCGGTGAAACGGGCGCGGGAAAGTCAATCCTGCTTGGCGCGCTCTCGCTTATTCTCGGTCAGCGGGCTGACGGCAAAGCGCTGATGGATGCAGAGAAGAAATGCGTGGTGGAAGCCGCTTTTGAAATCAGCAAAAACAAGCTGAAAACTTTTTTCAAAGCCCATGATTTGGATTATGACGCGCTCACCACCGTGAGGCGAGAGATTACGCCCAATGGCAAATCGCGCTCGTTTATTAATGACACTCCTGTAAATCTCAATGTGCTGAAAGAACTGGGCGAGCAGCTTGTAAACCTGCATTCGCAGCACGAAACGCTGGCTTTGAATAATGCGCAGTTTCAACTGGAGATGGTGGATGCGCTTGTGCAGCATGAAAAACAATTAGCAAGTTTCAGTGAGAAATATCTTGCTTACAAAAAGATACAGGCGGAGATTCAATCTTTAATTGACCAGAACCAACACATCAACGACAAGGATTACCTTGAGTTTCAATACCGCGAGCTTGCCGATGCAAACTTGAAAGAAGGAGAGCAAGAGGTAGTAGAGAGTGAATTAAAAACGCTTGAAAATTCAGAAGAGATAAGCAGTGCGCTGGGTAAGGTTTCAGGGCTGTTGCAGGATTCTGACTTTGCCGTGCTGAATCAACTGCGCGAAATTTATGCGCAACTGAAAAATGTTTCCGCGTATCATCCCGCCATCAATGATGCGTTGAAAAGAATTGAGAGCAGCCAAATCGAACTGAAAGATATTTACGCAGAGCTTGAACATCTTTCCGGGTCAGTTGTGTTTGACCCCGCGAAGATTGGCGCGCTCAACGAACGGCTTGACACGCTCAACCGCCTGCAACAAAAGCACCGCGCACAGAATAGCGCAGAATTGATTGCAGTAAGAAATACGCTGGAGCAGAAGCTGCAATCCTTTGAAAATTTAGATAAAGAACTTTCTGAAAAAAGAAACGCGCTTGAGAAAGTGCAGCAGGAAATGATTTCGCTGGGCGCTGTTTTGCACGACAACAGAAAAAAGAAAAAAACTTCGATCGAAACGCAGGTAACTTCTTTGCTCAAAGAAGTCGGAATGCCAAATGCGCGTTTTGAGGTAGAAGTAGAAAAACTGTCGTTTGAAAAAGCAACGGAGTTCGGCTTTGATAAAATCACGTTTCTCTTTTCGGCAAATAAAGGCGGGCGTATGGACGAATTGAAAAGCGTTGCTTCGGGCGGTGAACTTTCGCGCCTCATGCTCGTGCTCAAATCATTGCTTGCCGCAAGCGTTGCCATGCCGACATTGATATTTGATGAAATTGACACAGGCGTTTCGGGCGAAACAGCAATTAAAGTGGGCGCGGTGTTAGAGAAGCTGGGCAAATCACGGCAAGTGATAACCATTACGCACCTGCCGCAAATTGCACGGGTAGGCAATGCGCACTTCTATGTTTACAAGGAAGATAAAGACGAAAAAACCGTTACGCGCATGAAGAAGCTTAACGACAAAGAGCGCGTGATTGAAATTGCAAAAATGATTGGCGGAGAAAAGTATTCACAAAAGGCATTGGCAAGCGCGAAGGAATTACTCTTGAACTAACCCGTCATTCTGAGCGGAGTCATACGGAGCGAAGAATCTCGAATATCGAAGTGAGAGATGCTTCGCTGCGCTCAGCATGACGATAAACAGAAAACTCATGTCTTACAACTTATTAAAAGGAAAAAAAGGAATCATCTTCGGGGCGCTTGATGAAAAGTCTATCGCGTGGCAGGTGGCGCTCCGCGCGCACGAAGAAGGCGCGCAGCTTGTGTTGACCAATGCACCCGTTGCATTGCGCATGGGAAAAATCCAGGGGTTGGGAAAGCTCGTGAATGCACAAGTGATTCCCGCAGATGCAACAAGCATTGAAGAGTTGGAAAATCTTATCAAACAATCCGTTGAAATTCTCGGAGGCAAATTGGATTTCGTGCTGCACTCCATTGGCATGTCTATGAATGTGCGCAAGAACAAGCCATACACCGACCTCAACCACGAGTTCATGCTGAAGACGTTTGACATCTCTGCCGTGTCCTTTCACAAGCTCCTGCAAACGTGCATGAAGTATGATGCCGTCAGCGAGTGGGGTTCAGTAGTTGCGCTCACGTATATTGCCGCGCAGCGTACCTTTCCCGGCTATAATGATATGGCTGAATCGAAAGCGCTGCTCGAATCTATCGCCCGCAGTTTCGGCTCTTACTATGGCGAGCAGAAAAAAGTGCGGGTGAACACCATTTCACAATCGCCCACGCAAACCACCGCAGGCTCAGGCGTGAAAGGGTTTGCCGATTTCTTTGATTACGCAGATAAGATGTCGCCCCTCGGCAATGCCACCGCGCAGGATTGCGCCAACTGCTGCTTATTTCTTTTCAGTGATTTATCACGCATGATTACCATGCAAAACATTTTTCACGATGGCGGCTTCTCCTCCACCGGCATGAGCCAAAAGCTGATGGACATGATGAACAAGCCTTGATAAGGTTGTTGGCGCGTACTGATTTCATTTCTTTATCACTCGTACGCGCAGCGCTCTCGTCAAGAGGGTAGTGGTGTCTATGTTTAATGTCGCTCCTACGGAGCTAAAACATTTTCGATTCCGCTTACTAATACTATTGAACTCCTACGGAGTTGAGAACGAAATTAATATGCTGTTCAACTCCTGCGGAGTTAAACGGGAATACAATATTTCTATTTTTGATTTCCCCGTAGGGGATTCATCTTAGTAGAAAAATCATCAGCCGGATAATAGTAGCTCCGTAGGAGCGGAATAAAAATGGCAAACATTGTTTAATGTCGCTCCTATGGAGATAGAAATCCCGTCATTGCGAGGGAGGAACGACCGAAGCAATCCCCAACTTTCATTTACCGATTTATAAGGCATCCCGCCTTACGGGACCTGCGCAGAGGGCGTGAATTATCTGCTGGCGGAAAATATAATTGGGTTCCGCCAAACTCTATTTGGATAACTGTCGGCAATTTGGTTGTCCACCAATTCCAATAACCTACATCACAAATTACATTGCTTAAAATATCTAAAATCTGTGTTTCAGTCAATGGTTCAGTAGAAGATTCCGTTGAAGGTTTGTCTTCGATTTTCTTGTCCTTGTTAAATATGTTTTTAAAAAAGTACTTCATTGTCGATGTTATCTGTTCGGGTTGCAGGTAACGGTTGGCAGCTACACGCAGTGCGGGATTCCAACCACAAATGTTCATACGAAGCACAAATGTTCAACCTTGCACAAAACAGTCATACGAAGCACTGAACCCCGCATTGTCGTGTAGCCCATGTTATGCGTATCACCCGACTTTTCGCAACGAAGCTGTGTCTGTCCAATGTCATACACAAACCTGTCTGCGAAGGAGTTTACATTAGAAGCACCAACTGTCTGATAAAGCACTGTCCCGGTGCGGTGGCGAAATAATTTTATTAAAAAAAGGAAGGGAGGGAAAAAATTCTTCTTGGGTTGGAGAAAAAAATACTCTCTTGCAAGCTTTGGTTTCAGCATGGCATTGAGCGGCTTGCAAGAGTGTATTTTTTTGTGGGTTGCCATTTCTCCGTCAATGTTCCTCGTTGAAATAAATTTTGTAAAACTTTCTTCCGTCTTTCTCAACTCCTTGTTCAATCAACTCACGGTTGCCGTGAATGTAGATGTGAAAGTTCTTGTCCAATTTCAAAACGCTTTTGAAAACTCTTGCTTGTTTTTTTACTGCTGTATCAGAGATTGTAAAATTCTCTGAAATATTTGTGTCGGTTTGTTCCTGATACTCGGATTTGAATTTATGAAATCGTTTTATCAAATCGGGTTGCTCAATTACTTCGTGTGCAAATTCATCCATATCAAAAGAATCTTTGTCTTTAAAAAACTGAATGGACTTGTTTAGAAGATTTGCTTGGTCTGCTCTTGATACTTCAAACTCTTGGGGCAAATCTTTTGTGATAAATTTTTTGCAAAGCGAAAGAATATTTTGAGTGTTATGATAATCGTCATGCCGTTGCATCAATTGAAGAAAATTATCTACCCAGTAGATTGCATCATCTCCTTTGCTTGCATTATCTACAACTGCAACTACAAAACCTTTTTTGCGATTAGTATTAAATATTAAACAACCCTTGTCAAGTTTGTTAATGTTAATTCCTTTATCACTTTCAATTTGATAAATTTCTTCTATCGGTTTTATTTTTAAAAAAGTGTCTTTGCTTTCTGATTTGAATAAACCGATAGCATCAACGGTTTCACCTTCAATGACACAATCATTAAAATAAACTGCATAAAATTCTCCTCCTTTTATTTTTGGATGAACGCTGCAATCGTAAAGGTGTTTCGCTAAATTTTTTGACTGCTCAAAAAGAGAACTCGGCTTATCAAAAATTTTGCTGACATACACAAACACTTCGTTCAAATTAATATCAGTGTTGTGAAATAGGTTATAATATTCGTTTGACTTGAAAGGTGAAACGAAATAGGAAATGAGAATGTCTTTTAAACTGCTGTCAAAATCTGTGTTCTTTTTAGAAAAAGAAATACCATCTTCATTGAGTTTGTTCCCAACATTATGAATTGCGATTTTAGATATTTCAGAGATTAAATAGTTGTTCATGATTTCTTAGTAAGGATAAAGTAAAAGTCCAAAACATTTCTCATTAAAATAAGGATGATGTGAACCATGAGAGAAATATTGATAGCGAAAAAAGTTTTCCCCTGAAAAGTTGTAATTGAAATAAACACTGGATAAATAAAGTTTGCTATCAACAGTAAACCTTGTATGAGAATAATGTAAGCTAATCCAATCACTACGGAATCAAATAAACTTATGTCTTTTGAAAATAATTTTTTGTTGATTGATGTTGTCTTTGCTTCTTCAATGTTCGGATTGTTTACTGTGAGAAGCCTTGTTAAAGTAGAAATTGTAAACCCGATTAGAATACCTAATACCGTTACTAAATTACTGTGAAAGTTAGCAGCGTTTGTAGTGTAAATAGTATCATCCGCTTTGTAAAATATCAGCAAACCAACAATTAAAGGAACAGCACAAGTCCAAAGCATTGCTCTTAATCCCTTCACAAAGAAATACTCAACTATCAATAACAAATATTCCATCTCAAAAAGAATTGGCAATTTTTTTCAAACCAGTAAATAATTGGGCACTGTTTACATCGCCTGTTTCCTGATTAATGTCAACGGGAATAAATTCTACCTTACTCATAAAAGAAGTGTCCAAAACAATTTCATTATCGTCCTCGTCAGTTCCGTATATTCTAACCTTTGAAACATCACTGTCTTTTTTATTCATTGCATTGAAGAAATCTATTCCCACTTCCGTGATGCTTTCTTGTGTTGATGCAGATGCAACAAGCTTTAAATCTTTTTTGAGTGAAATAAATCTATTGGAAAAGTTAAGTGCCTTACTTCCTAAAAGTTGTTTGTCAAAATATATTTCTGCTATTCGTGTTCGGGTTAATCTTTCTAATTCAGTGAGAAAATTATTTCGTGCAATTACAAGATGTTTAATTGAAGAATTTTTCTTCAAATCTTTTGAAGCTAAATATTTTGCGTAAAAGACAGAAAAATAATTGACTGCATTATTTACTGTTACTCCGTGAAAGTTGTATTCAAGAAAGAAGTAAACTTCTTTTTCTTTTTCATCAATCTTAATTACAAAATGAGTTTTCTCAATATCACCTTCGGAAATTTCTTTTGGATTTTTTCTTTCTGCACCAGTTTTTTTGTTAATCAAATCTGGACGAAATTCACTTCTTGCACTTTTGAAATAACCGGCAATCAATGTTGGTTCTTTCTTAGTTTCGGTAACGGTTGCTGATTCTAAAAAGCAGAATTTGTTGTCTTTTTTCAAATCAAAAAATCTTTTTGTTTTACCCTGCTTCATGGCGTAAGTGATAATATCTTGAATGAGATATAGGGGATTGTCAACCTGTGGGTCGTCTTGATTATCCTTCCACATTCTTTGAATCAAAGTGTTGAAAAGGATTTTGCAATCTTTTGTTTTGTCCATGTTTGTATAGATTTAAGTGATTAGCTAAAAGGCGATATTTTACTTCCCTCTATTCAATCTCCTGTAAGAAAGTTTTTTCCAAATGCTGTGAGCCAATTTTATTTCTTTTTGTGTCAAGCCGAAATGTTCATTCAAAATTATTTGGTTCGTGATTTTCAAAACTTCTTCAATGTTGGTTTTGTTGCGAATGAGTTTGTCAATTTGTGGAAGCAATGCAGCGTTGTCAATGTGATAAGGAAGCAAAATTCTTTCTGCTTCATTTGGCATTAATTCTAAAACTCCTCCTCCGTGGCTTCGTCCTGAAACTTCTGTAAACGCAAGCGAAAGTGAATTGTAATAACTCGCTGTCATTGCTTTTATGTTTGTGTTTGGTCGCACAAATACTCTGTGCATTGTGTCCGTTGTGTATGCTTCGGCTTGGTTAATTATCAATCTCGGATAGAGATTATTTCTACGGATAAAAAGTGCATCTGAAATTTTCAGCGATGGAACTACAAACCAATCATCACGAATTCCTGTCTTGTAACCTTTGTGAATTCCTAAACTTTCTCCGTGTTCAATATATTTTACTGCACCGTTTTTTCTGTTCAAGTTTTTCCCGTTAGGAAAAACTAAAAGATGTGCTTTAGCTTTTGAAAATTTATTTTTCTCCCAATCCTTGTCTGTAAAAATTACGCTGTTCACTTGAACGCTTCTTCCAACCATTGGTCTTGCGTAATCTTGTAAACCGTATTCTTCAACGGTTGTAAGAGGAACTGTAAAGAAATCATTTGAACCTGTTGTTATTCCTACTTCAACTCTTGCATATTTTTCAAGTGTTGGAATATTTCTACGCTTCGCAATGTTTTCTAAGAAATCAATTTCGTCTTGCTCTAAAAAATAGAAAGTCCATTTGTTGCTCTTGAAATCAATTTTCTTTTGTGGGCTTTTCAATCTTGCAACATCAAGCGTTTTCAATTCGCTCGCATCTCTCAATTCAATGTGTTCAATGTTGTGTGTTTTGGTTTCGTTCTTCTCACACAACAACAAAACAACTTCCTGTTGAATATCGGGAAACACAAGTTTCTCAAATGAAATGATGTTGATTTTGTTATAGAAGTGTGCAAGAAAGTTTCTTAGTTGCTGTGCAAACGAAACCTGTAAAATTTCTGCTGGCAAAACAAAACCAATTCTTCCGCCCTTGTCTTTGAGTAGGAGTGATGAACCAACAACAAAAGAAACCCAAGCGTTTGTCAACTTTGAATAAGTCAACCCTGCTTTAATAAAAATATCACCTGCCTCAACTTGTTGTTGTCTGTCAAAAAATTGATAGCGTATATAAGGTGGATTTCCTACAACTAAATCAAAACGCTTGTGTGTGTTGTTGCAGTAAGTATGAAAGTCAGCATTGATAATTTCTTTGTTCTTCAAATTTATTTTCTCTGCTTTTACTGCTTCTTCTTCGTCCAATTCAACTGCTGTGATTGAATTGTATTTGAATTTATTTTTTTGAAGTTGTTCTAAAAAAACTCCGTCACCGCAACTTGGTTCAAGAATGTCAAAATCATTGCTGCCATTGATGCCCCAACGCAAAACAAATTCTGCGATTGGTTCGGGGGTGTAAAAACCACCTCTTAATTTTTCGGCTGATGCTTCTGTAATTAATTTCATTGGTCGGATTTTTTTGTTTTCAAATACTTTACTTTTTTCTCTGCTACTTTAAATACTTCACTTGACAAATCTTCTTCGTCCATTATCTGATAAGCGACTGCATCACTCAAAAAAGTTATCAGCAAATCTTTGTCGCTTACTTTGAAATACTTTGCAAACTTTTCTATCAGTTGTTTGGTCGGTTTGCGATTGTTCTTCTCAATCTTCCCCAACATTGAAGTATCAATCTGCAATGCTTCCGCAACTTCACGCAAAGGAAGATTCTGCTCCTCACGAAGTTTCTTTACTGTTTCACCGAATGTTTTTTCTAATTTCATTTTTGGACTACTTCAGTCCAAAGGTAGGCACTTAAAATGAACCGACAAGAATTTTTTTGAAAAGAGTTTTCAATAAGTTTGAGGTGAAAGTTTTTTACTTGATTTCAAAAGTAAACTCACCTTTCTTTTTGGTCTTATACAAAGTGGCACTCTTACCAATGAGGTTATCTTTTGCAATCACCTTCTTGGCTTCTCCCCAACTAATTGAAGTCATTGAGTTTTTCTGTTCGTAAGAACGGGTGTTTGTAAGAGGGTTGTGTGTGAGTGTTAGCTTGTAAGTTCCTGACGGCTTGCCGTCAATCACGATATTGAAAGTTGCTTCTGCTCTTTCAAGATGCGATGTTTCGGGCTTTGAATCACGCTTCCATTTCAGAGCAGAAAAAACGGTGTCACGGAAATAATGTCGTTGGTCAATGTCTTCGGTTTTGCCTTTCTTGAAAAGCATTGAACCAGTCGGATTGGTGTTTGAACCTTTCGGAATATTCAAATCTCTTTCAGTCAGTTTACCACTTTCCCAAATTAACAAACCTTTCTTAGAAACACTACCAACAACAGCAGCGGTAGCTGCTGTTGTTTTGGTTGTTGGTTTTTTCTGTCCTCTGAATTCGCTTGGGATTTTTGCGATGGCTCGCTTAGGAAATATTTTTGAAATGATGTTTTGAGTTTCCTTGCGTTCTCCTTTCTCTGCTTTATCGTAAGCCGCTTTTCTTTCCGCTTCTGTCGGAACAACCTTGGCTTTTACTAAGTCAGCAATAATTTTCTTTGAAAGTTTTTTCAGGTTCGGGTCGCTGAAATCAAAAATGCCTTTGAAATAATTTTTGAGTTGGTCAACAATTTTTCTGTCTGCTTCACTGCTGTTGTCAATGCTTACAAGCAATGATGCCTCAACATTCGTAAATAGCCCTTGTGAAGTCAAGTTTGAAGAGCCGATTATGAGTTCCGATTTGTCAGCACCCTCAAAAAGATAAATTTTCGGATGAAAGATTGTGATGCTTGGCTGATAGAAAACATAAGCGTTGATGTCCAAAGCCAGTAACTCCTCCAATGCTTCCTTTGAAGTCCCTTTTTGGTCAACGCCTGTAACGATTGTAATAATGTCAAGGTGTTTCTTAGCTGTCTTGATGTGTTTTGAAAGTCCACGAATACCAGCTTGGCTTGCAAACGCTGAAATACCAGTGAAGGTGTGAAAGTCTTTGTCGGCAAAAAACTTAACAAGTCGGTTTCCTACCGAATTGGCTGATGTAGCTTCAAATCCCTGTCCTAAAAGTGTAATGTTCATACTCTATATTATCCGATAAAATTTCAACAAATGTAGGAATTAAGCGTTGGGAAATTGCACTCTTTTGACTTTGCTTTTGGGTGGGCTTGTGTGTCGGCAAGCAAAGACAAATGTGTGCAATGTGCGTAGGCAATGAATTTTTTGAGCGGGGGCTTTTTTTAATAAAATTATTTCTGCGGTCGGTTTTAGAAGCGGTGTCAGTTGTTGTCCTAATTGTCGGCAAAAAATGTTGATTAGAAGTCAGTCAGTTTGATGTTAGCACTGTCGCCAACGGGTTACGCATAACGGCAGAGTGTGAAAAAACTCACACACATTTGTTAGTATATTTTTGAAAAAGTAAAAATAG